>Ga0256827_10002011_pt1 | contig 13123 bp, 16 predicted proteins | sample CV84metaG_FD_185977 | JGI IMG/M metagenome (GOLD analysis project Ga0256827, IMG submission 185977) | Hydrothermal vent microbial communities from East Pacific Rise, Pacific Ocean - CV84 | ecosystem: Environmental > Aquatic > Marine > Hydrothermal vents | place: Pacific Ocean: East Pacific Rise... | reverse complement strand
TAAGCTTTAGGTTTTAATGTAAAAGGACGAACATGAGACATAAGCATGGTTACCGTAAATTAAACAGAACGTCTTCTCACAGAGCAGCGCTTCTTAAAAACCTTTCTATTGCTTTAACAAAAGAGGGTAGAATCGAGACAACATTGCCAAAAGCAAAAGAGCTTAGATCTTACTATGAAAAGCTTATTACTAAAGCTTCAACTGGTGATCTCAATGCACACAGAGCAATTTTTGCAATGTTACAACATAAAGAGTGTACAAACACTATCGTAAATGAAATTGCACCTAAATATGCAGACAGAAACGGTGGATACACACGTATTATTAAAACACGTATGAGAAAAGGTGATGCAGCACCTATGGCAATTATCGAACTCGTATAATTTGTACCTGTAACTTCAGTATTTCAAGGCTTTGCCTTGGGTACGACCTTTAAATTTTAAAATCCCGTAAAACCCATTGACAAAATAACCCTTTTAGTGTATAACCACAACAAAAGAGCGTAGTATATATAGTATTTACTAGGTTTTTGTTATAATAATATGAATAAGACATCTATCGTTAGATAGGTGTAATGTAAGGAGAAATATTGATCCCGTTTACAGATGAAGAGTTAGAACCGGCAGTGAAAGATGTCATAGAGAAAGTAAGACCTTCTATTAAACTAGATGGTGGTGATATAGAGTTGATTGCTATCAAAGAGGGTGTGGTCTATGTACAACTTCAAGGAGCATGTGTAGGATGTGGAAGTGCGGGTACAACCATCAAGTTTGGTGTAGAGAGACAGCTAAAAACATTGATACATCCAGAGATAAAAGTGATGTCTGTACCGCAGGGCTGGGAAGATAAATTGGATCAATTAGGTTAAAATGAGTAAAATTAGTCAAGATTTATTATTGCAAAGGGCTGAGAGTGAATTCCTTCAAGGAGATTACCGTAATGCCCTAAGGTCCTATGGATTGATCTTAAAAGATTACCCCTCTTTGGATGAAGCAAAGATCGGTGTCTATTTGAGTGATCTGGGGACAGAGAGTGAAGATGAGGCTCAAGCCCTGTTCGATTATTATCAAGTGATCAAAAGTGAAAAAGAGAATGCAGTAGATATTATAGATGGTCTTATTGATACACTCGATAGCACAAAACATAAATTACAAGAACTTTTAGTTGATCCTCTACAAGAGCAAGTTGAGTATGGGGATGGTATACGTTACAGTGATTTCCTCAATCTCATAGAAAGTAGGGGTAGTTTTAGAAAAGCATTTGAAGATATCATGTTCTCTACCAAAGTAGTGATTACGGATAAAGATGAATTTATTGATTTTGTAACACAGTTAGCGAATGAAGGGTTTGATGAGATGGCATTAGGATATTTGGATGCAACTACAAGCCTGTTTGGAGATGATCAGGATGTCTTAGCCCTCTATAATGTGGTAAGTGGGGTTAATCAGTGAAAATAGCCTTTAATGAGAAAGGGTATGCTTTTCTTAGTGATGACACCAATGCATTGGATACGCAGACCCTCTTTTTAAGAACAGCACAGAACAGTACTTATTATGAGAAGTTGGATCCTAAACCTATATCTATGACCCCTGATGAACTTATTGCTCTTTGGGGTATTGAGGAAATGAAAGTGGTAGGTGTCACCGGAACGAACGGTAAAACAACTGTAACGGCAGCTATTTACTCTTTTTTACTGGATCTTGATGAGAAACCTGCTTTGCAGGGTACACGAGGTTTATTTGCAGAGGAAAAGCGTATAGAAGAGAAGAGTATGACGACCCCTTCTATCTTAGAGACACTGCATAATATGAAGCAGACTTTTGATCTTGGGTGTAACTATTTTATTATGGAAGTGAGTTCTCATGCCATAGACCAGAAGCGTATAGAGGGATTGAAATTTGCATTGAAAGTACATACGAATGTAACTTCTGATCATTTGGATTATCATGGTACGGTGGAAGAATATAGACGGGTAAAAAGTCTTTTCTTTGCAGATGAGACACCAAAATTACTTAACAAAGATGATATAAATAATATTACCTATAATCCTAAAAATGCACAGAGTTACGGTGTTGATGAGCCTGCAACCTTTAAAGTGCAGGCTTTCTCTTTATTGCATGGAATTACTGCAGGGATTAAACATCTGCAAACAGAAGCAACGTTCCACTCTCCAATGGTAGGACTTTTTAACCTTTTTAATTTGATGGCAGCAGTAGGTTCTGTACAGATGTTAACCAAGCGTCCCATCGAAGAGATCTGTAAAGTGGTTGAGCATTTTGCCGGGGTTTCCGGACGTATGGAAGTAGTCAGCCGTGATCCACTTGTGATTGTAGATTTTGCCCATACGGATGATGGAATACATGCTGTACTGGAGTCAATGAAAGACAGAGATGTCTCTGTGGTTTTTGGTGCAGGCGGAAACCGTGATAAAGCAAAACGTCCTCGTATGGGAGCTGCGGCAGGAAGATACGCGAATAAAATTTATGTTACCTCTGATAATCCGCGGGATGAAGTACCGGAGATGATCTTGGAAGAGATATTGGTAGGGTTACATGGCAAAGAGCATGTCACCGCTTGTCCTGACAGAAAATTGGCGATCAAAATGGCACTGGATGCTTTGGAACCCAATGAAGTGTTGCTTATCCTTGGGAAAGGGGATGAAGATTATCAGGAGATCAAAGGGGTGAAGTATCCGTTTGATGATCGTGAGGTGGTGAGAGAGTTACTTGCGAAGAAGTAACTCTTGTCTAAATTTATGATTCTTCTTGTTCATTTTTTTTCTTTGTTCTCGTGACAAAGAAAAAAGAACGAACCAAAAAAAAGAAAACACGAGAACGTGTGATCTTATATAACTTCCCTTAGTTTTTCTTTTATACTTTTTTAGTGCTTATCCCTGCGGGATAGTCATTTCAAATTTCTCACCTGTTTCTTGTGTATGTTTGTAAAGTTTGTTGGCATGCACAATCTGATATGCCATCCATGAAAATGAGAGTATCATAAGTATGCCTGCAAGAAAAATAAAAACATTGACAAAGAGTGACAAGACAAACGTGACAATGGTTGCTAAATGGATGTAAAGGTGTTTCATGGCTGTTTTAGGGTGAATGACTTCGTGCATCATAGGGGCAGTGAAGTATCCTTGACTGTTTAAGTGAAACCATGTTAAGAATGGGACGATCTTGTAGAACATGGCAAAGACAATACTTAGAGCAAATGATGCAAAGAAAATATAAGAGAAGCTTTTGAGTATTGTCAGGTTTGTAAAGAGTGTCATGCTCATCGTGAACATACTTAGGATCAAAGAGCCAAGTCCCATACGCCAGAACCATACTGTTGCATCGGTTAGAGGTCTTTTTCTTTGTGTCAATCTCTTGAGTGTCAAGAGAGCATAGCCTGTTAAGAGTAAAGCAAGCAAAGTGTTTGATACTTTCCATACATCAGGATTGAATAACCCTAAAACGGATGTAATAACAAGTAGTAGTAAAAGTGTCAATGGTAAATAGTTACTGACAAGTTTAGGATAAGAGGGTGTTACATAGAACATTTCTATCACTTGAAAAGAGATAGAAAGTATGAGTAGCGCTATCCAGCCAAAGAGACCAAAAGAGTAGTGGGCTGTTTTGATCTGTGTATAATAGTTCCCTTCCCATATCCCTGCTAAAGTACCTGTCATATAAAGTGCTAGAAGAATGACTAACCCTAAAGAGAATAGAGCGGTTAACATTCCTTTGGAGGAGCTACTGTGGTGAGGAAGACCCCATAGGTTTTTTAGCATAATGATAGTGATGTAAAAAATACTTCCTCCCAGAAGTAGTGAAGCAATACTAAAAAGCCAAGGGGTAGAGAGATTAAAAGCCAAGAGCAGTGTAAGTACACCTAAAACAAAAGGATACTGTACAAGATCGGCTTTTCTGACAGGGGAAGTAAGTGTCACGCCTGCGATCACAGGAAGCATTTGAAAAAGTGCTGCGAACATAAATGACAACATGACTCCAAGTGTCAATGTATGTGTCAACGTGACTGCTTCCATACTGTGTGCATCAAATATGGTGGTTTGAAAAAAAAGGGTAAGTATGCCTGCAAGTATGCCAAAAAGTGCTCCGGAGAAAAAGAAACGAAAGACTACCGAGATAGGTGGTGCCTGGTCAAGAGAGAGACCATTTTGGCTAAACACGAAGAAACTCACTTAGATCAATATCAGGATCTTTGCAGATAAGTATATGCCAGTCTCCTTGTGAATCTTCTTTGCTAAGCAGTTGAAAATTCTGTTCACTGGCAAGATCAAGAAGGGGGATAGGATTTTTACGATGGATCATGTAAAAATAGTTCTCTTCATTTAACTCTCTAAGTGCTTTCATAGCAAGTTCAAGTGGTTTGGGATGCTCTAGTTCTCTGGCATCTAGTGCGATTTTTCTTAGATCGGACATAGGTTAGAGTTCAACACTTTTCATTTTATCCAGCGTATCTGTTTTTAACTCAGGAGGAAGTACTCTGTCACACATGGCATAAAGCATTTGCTCTTCTTTCATGTTGTGCTGTTGTAGTAAAATCATCATGGATTCACAGAGTGAAAGGTACGCATCTTTGTCTTGAGACTCAATAGCGTGTGCAAGTTTACCAATAAGACCTCTTACTTGCTCATGTTCATAACGCATGACTTGAGTAGGTCCTTCAGCACTTCCTGTTTGTGCTTCAAAGGCAGGAAAAAGTTCTTCCTCTTCTCTTTTAAAGTGTCTAAGTGTATCGTTTGAAAAAGCCAAAAACTTTGTCTCTGCTTCTGCCCAATCACCATTGGCTGCTGCTTGTTCTGCTGCTGCAAAGTCTGTATCACAGTCTCTGTGTTCTTGTGTCATAAATTGTGAAATTATCATTGTATATCCTTATTTATTTTACAGTTATCATCTGATCCCAAAGATCTGTGCTGAGCAGAATTTTCTCTACACGTGCTTGCCAGAGTCTTCCAAACTCTTTTTTCTCTTCAGGTGTTGCCATGCCTTGTATACATTTTCCCATAAGCGGTTGCATCATAGGGTCTGCCGGTACCATAGAAGAGTCATAACTGAGGGTAACACTCTGGTTTGTATCTGTACGTGTAAGTGTCACTTCCCCATCCATAGGCATGTTGTAGCTTACAAGATTGTTTCTTGCCATATTCCCGTTCAAGCCTTTAAAGCCACTTGCCCCGTTGGCACCTGTGATGAAAGAGATAACGTTACAAATGACTCCTGTCACCCCTGCTGTTTCACTCTCTTGCATAGAGACATGTACACTTCCCCTTTGTGGAAGTTCTGCACCATAGAGTGCTTTAAGACCATGGAGTGCCATAAGGTATGCACCTGCCACCGTAGGGCAAGAGTGACCTGCAAGTTTTACACACTCCAGATAGCTGATCTGCAATTTCCCCTCTTCAAAGGCTCCCAAAAAATCACTGAGTGGATCTTGAAGATCAATGGAGGGGACTTTGTCAAAAAAATCAGGATATTTCATAGTTTTTCCTAGTGAATGAATTAAGGGGATTATAGTCAAAAAAAGTAAATTGTAGATTGATATTTATCAAGAATTAAGCAAATAGGAGTAAAATACTCTCAATTAAAAATTTATTATTGAAGGATTTACGATGATGCAAGGTGTACCACAACCAGCGTTCTATATATTTAAATGCCAGCAGTCAGCACCTCCGGGGATGCCTAAACCAAGTTGCGTTAGTCAAAATGACCCTGAGTCTCAACAACTTTTTCAGCACTTGGCACAAAGCTTGATGATGAAAGGCATTATCGGAACCGTACAACCTATCCAGACGGGGTGTTTGAACCGTTGTCAACAAGGGCCTGTTATGTTGGTAGAGCCAGGGCATACGATGTATGTAGAGTTAACCAAAGAGAAGATAGACAGAATTGTGGATGAGCATATCATCGGGGGGGATATCGTACAAGAGTATGTGATCGCTGATGAAATGTGGGGAGAACCTGTACCGCCATCTCAAATGGCAAGATAGACCATACACTTTTGGTGTGCTGCGGCACACTACATTTTTCCCCAAATCCTCCACAATTTCAGTATAATATAATTATAGGTGGGATTTTGGTATAATCCCGATAATTAACACAGTAGGAATGATTATGAATATTACTATGCTTTATTCTAAACTCCATAGAGCTACCGTTACAGATGCAAACCTGAATTATGTAGGTTCTATTACCATTGACCAGGAGCTTTTGGATGCTGCCAATATGCGTGTGGGACAGAAGATCGATATTGTCAATGTCAATAACGGGGAACGTTTCTCTACCTATATCATTCCCGGTGAAAGAGGCAAAAAAGATATTTGTCTCAATGGGGCAGCTGCCAGAAAAGTCCATAAAGGTGATAAGATCATTATCATCGCCTATGCAACGATGTCTGAAAAAGAGGCGGATGCGTACAGTCCAAAGATCGTAATACTTGATGATGATAATGGTATAGCCCAAGAATTTACAGGTTTAGAGTAAGATGTTTGAAGGTTTCGATATGAGCAAAATGTCTGAAATGATGGGACAGATGCAAGAAAAAGCAAAAGAGCTTCAGGAGCAGGCAAAAAATGTTGAGTTAACTGCTAAAGCCGGGGGTGGACTTGTTGAAGTTACAGCCAATGGTGCAGGAGAAGTGATAGATCTAAATATTGATGATTCGTTATTGGATGATAAAGAGTCTCTGCAGATATTGCTGATCTCAGTGATGAATGATGTCAATAAGATGGTTGAAGATAATAAAAAATCTCAAGCCATGGGAATGATGGGTGGCATGAACCCTTTTGGGTCATGAAAGCACTTTTAGAAGCGATAGAACATGATGCTCTTGTAAAGATGAGAGCACTGCTTGAAGAGGGGATCAATCTTGAGCAGCCTATTATTATAGGAGAAGAGTATGAATTGGATGAACCCGATGAGATAGGCTTGCTCTTTTATGCCATCCGTACGCATGCTTCACTTGAAGCGATAGAACTGCTATTGGAATATGGTGTAGATATACATCAGTTAGATGATGACAATATCTCTGCAATTGATACAGCCATAAAATTTAAACGAAAAGATATTGTACAGCTTTGTATTGATAAGGGTATGGATCTCAACAGTACAAAAAGAAGAAGTGGTATTCTCCCTCTTCTTTTGGCCGCCTGTTTCAGTGATACGGAGATGGTAGAACTTTTACTGAAGAACGGTGCTGACCTAAATGCTGCGGATGCTTCGGGTATGAGTGCAAAAGACTATGCTAAAAAACTTGGTCAGAAAAAGATGGTAGTATTTTTGGATGAAAAAGGTGCAAAGCATAATCTTTACCCCAATGAATAATTTGACAGAGTCTTTATACTGTGTCAAAATTCCTCATGTAATCATTTTGTAACTCTTTTTTTCTATACTTTCGCTACAAAAAACAAACAAGGAAGCAAGAATCATGAAAAAGATCTTACTCTCAGCAGCGACCATCGCTACTATGACTACGGCAGTAACAGCGAATACAAGTTCAGAATTGGCGACATTGAAAGTACAAATGGCACAAATGATGAAGAAAATTGAGAAGCTTGAGTCTCAGCAACCCTCTAAAGGTGTGGTAGAAGTAGCTGCAATCGCACCAAAGAAAAAAGGGACTTTGGTTAAATCCAAAGCATCCGTATTAAAATTTTCCGGTAAACACTACCTTGGTTTTGTAAGTGACAATGCCGGAGCTGACAGAACAAATGCCTTTGAGACAAGAAGAAACTACCTTCAGATCAAAGGGTACTTTGCTGAAAATCCAAAAGATTATTTTAGGATCACACTAGATACCTTTCACAACACAAAAGATGATGGAAAAGATAAAGGGAGTTGGGAAGTAAGACTGAAGTATGCATATCTTTATTTAGACAATGTACTTCCCTATACAGGTGTTGAGATCGGTCAATCTCATAGACCATGGATCGATTATGAAGAGCATCACGGATGGAACTACAGATCTATCTCTAAAGTATTTGTAGAAGCACATGATGGAGCACACTTTACAAACTCTGCAGACCTTGGTGTGAACTTTAAGACAAAAACAGACTACTTCTCTTCAGAGCTTGGTATCTTTAACGGTGAAGGGTATCATGGTATAGAAGACGGTAATGGTCTTAGTGGTGAGTGGAGACTAACAGGTCATCTTCTTGGAACAGGTAAAAAACATGTACACAAACATGATACGTATGCAGATGTTTCATTTTTTGGACAGTACAATACGGACTATAAAGCAAAAGACAATGACTTTGTATGGTATGGTCTTCATGCAGTCTATAATCAGCCGGAATTCCTACTCTCTGCACAGTATGTGAAAGCAAGTGACGGCGGTGAAAAAGTTGAAGGTGACGGATATTCAGTCAATGGTGAATTCAGATTTTCTGAGAACTGGAATCTTCTTGGTAGATATGATACCTTTACCCTTGATAAAAATGATGAAGAGAAAGAGAGAATGTTAGGCGGTATCTCTTATCAATACAACAAAAATGTTGAATTTATTGCAAACTACCTCAAAGAGGAAGTGGATCATAAAACAGTTACAGATGCGATCATGCTCTCTGCAGAAGTGAATTGGTAACAGTAACTAAATTGTAATACTTTTTTCCTATACTCTCATCATATTAAAATTTGAAGGAAGTTCAATGAACAATACGATCAAAATGATCCTTGGTGCAGGATTTGCAGTAGCCGTTGCTTTTTATGCAAACAGTATTATAGGACAGGCATCACATGGTGGATTCTTAGTCTTAGCAGCAGTATTCGGAGCCTATATGGCGATGAATATCGGTGCAAATGATGTGGCTAACAATGTTGGACCTGCGGTGGGTTCAGGTGCCTTAACGATCGGTGGAGCGATCATCGTTGCTTCTATTTTTGAAGCAGCAGGTGCATTGGTTGCCGGTGGTGATGTGGTTGGCACCATTAAAAAAGGGATCATTGATCCAACTGCATTCGGTGGTGATCCGATGATGTTCGTCTATGCGATGTCAGCAGCACTCCTTGCTGCAGCATTGTGGTTGAATCTGGCAACATGGCTTAAAGCACCGGTATCTACGACACACTCTATTGTCGGTGGTGTGCTTGGCGGTGGTATTGCTGCAGGTGGTTTTGCTATTGTCTCTTGGGGGACTATGGGTAAGATCGCTGCTTCATGGGTTATCTCTCCTGTACTGGGTGGTGTGATCGCTGCGATCTTCCTTTATGTCATTAAATCACAGATCCTTTACAAAGAAGACAAACTTGCTTCGGCAAAGAAGATCGTACCTATTTTGGTCTCATTGATGGCAGCAGCGTTTATTACATACTTGACAGTGAAAGGGCTTAAAAAAGTATGGCCTGTGATCGTAGATACATTAACATTCCTGCCACATACGAAAAAACCGGGTATCCTTGTTGCTCTGATCTTTGGTCTGATCGGTGCAGGGATCACATTTACTGTTGTTAAACCGAAGATCGCTAAAAAAGTGATGAGTATGGAGAACTCTAGAGATGCACTGAACATGCTCTTTACCATTCCACTTATTTTTGCTGCGGCATTGCTTAGTTTTGCTCACGGTGCAAATGATGTTGCCAATGCAGTAGGTCCCTTGGCTGCGGTCAATGATGCTTTGATCCACTTGACTGTAGCAAAAAAAGCAGCGATCCCATTATGGGTCATGGTGGTAGGTGGTTTGGGTATCTCTATCGGTTTAGCATTGTTTGGACCAAGACTTATCAAGACAGTCGGGTCTGAGATCACTGAGCTAGATCAAATGAGAGCCTTCTCCATTATGATGGCAGCAGCCATTACCGTAGTTATTGCTTCTCAGCTTGGCTTACCTGTTTCCTCTACGCACATTGCCGTAGGTGCCATTTTTGGTGTCGGTTTCCTAAGAGAGTGGCTTGACAGTAAAGAGATGGGGGAAAAACAGCAAAAGCTTCAATTAGAGGTAGATAAATTACATGTGATCAAAGCAGAACTTGCTGCATGCACCAATGAAGATCCGGCTAAAAAACTTGAGCTTATAGAGGCACAAAAGAACCAAAAGAAAAGAGTAAAAAAGATCAAAAAAGTACTCAGAGAAAATTATGTAAAACGCGGTATGGTGAAAAAGATCATTGCAGCATGGGTAATCACTGTTCCAGCAGCAGCGACACTCTCTGCGATCATTTTCTTTGTGCTTAAAGGTTTTGCTGTATAATTATTCTATGCAAAACACTATAGAGATCGTCGTTATTGAAGATGAAGAAGATATATTAGAATTGATAGAGTATCATCTCAGTAAAGAGGCTTATTCTGTTACGGGGTTTCTTTCTGCTCAGAATGTAGAACAGTTTCTAGAAGAAGAGACCCCCTCTTTAATGATCGTTGATCGTAATCTCCCCGGTATGGAAGGGAGCCAATTTATTGCTTATCTGCGTGAGCAAGGGTATGATATCCCTGTGATATTCCTCACGGCAAAGGCGAAAGAGTCTGAACTCGAAGAGGGCTTTGAAGCAGGAGGAGATGACTATATGACCAAACCTTTCTCTCCTAAAGAACTTACACTTAGGGTCAAAGCATTGCTTAAACGCTCCGGTGTCCTACAGAAACAACAACGTGTTAAATATAAACTCCTTACCATAGACTTGGTACAAAAAGATCTCTATGTAGAGGATTCCCCTGTTTCGCTTACCCCGTTAGAATTTAACCTGCTTCATACCTTTATGAAACATATTGATGAACCGCTTACTAGAAATTTTCTGCGTGATGAGGTATGGGGTTCAGAGGGGGAGAGTGTGAATGACAATGCCGTCAATGTGGCGATCAACCGTCTTAAAAATAAGATAGATCCCCAAAATGAACAGAATTATTTCCATCCTGTATGGGGTGTAGGGTATACGTTTTCTTAATTTTTCTTAGGTAAGTTCATCAGGCATTCGTCCATAAAAACCGCCATTAAGTTGTGTGGTATGTATAAGATACTGTTTAAATTTTATATAGAGTTCCTGATCAGGCTTTTTATGGCTATGCCAAAATTTTCGTAAACTGGTACCTTTATTTGTAAGCCCTTTGATATCATAAATGGCGTCACCTAAAGTAATAGTAGGGATACCATACCCCACAGAGCTTAGTCCCACAGTACTGTTAATGGTCACTGTGCCTAAAGCATGTTGTAAGCAGGCGGGAAGATGTACATCATGGATAGTCAGTATGCGTTTTTCTATCTGTAATAAAGATGCTTGTTCTGCGATGAAGGATCTATAGTTCTTTCGACCTCTATCCACAGGATGATGCTTAAAGACAAGATAGGTATCTTTAGGGGCATGATGTGCAAAAGATTCCAGTACTTCTATAATGAATTTTTCAATAGAACGATAGTTGGAGTGCTGAAGGATCTGAAAATCATTATGTGTCTGCAACGGTACAAAGTAATATTTTTTAGAAAGTTCCCCCGTAATACGCGGAAGGTACTGTTTCTCCGTGATACGGTATAGACCTTTTCTGAAGACACCCCTTATCGCATGTAACAGTTCCTTGATCGCAGAGAACTCACGATGATGAATATAATGAGGATATCTACTTTTAAATAGATTAGAAATAGCATAATAGAGTGCGGCACTAACGACCATTTTGGTTTTACTTTGCCGGGCATGTCTTGGTTTGGGGGTACTCTCCAAAGGCAGATCATGATAAAAACCGGCATCTCTAGGAAGATTACTGTAGCCGTTGACACCAAATTTTTCAAGTGTGATATAGTGAGGTCTTAGGTAACCCTCTTCAAAAACAAAGACATCAATATCTTGTTCATACGCGATCTTTCGTGCAATATGTTGATAATATCTACAGTCACCAAAAAGAAATATCTTATCTATATGCTTCTGATGTAAGAAATCTTCTATAAATGTCGGCCAAGCCTCTTTTGTATCTCTAAAAGCAATACTATTGTCTTTATGTGAAAAGAATTGGTCACCCATATTGAAGCAGATCTTATGTGTAATAGCTCCTTTTTTTCTAAAACTTGTATCAAGTTTTTTAAAGAAGGAACCCATTGGCCCTTGTAAAAATAGTATGTTTTTACCTGAGAGGGGTCCAATGCTATTCACCGAGTATTACCTTTATAAAAAGTTGTATTTTTCTTGAGATCATATTGCGACTATCTATAAAGAGCCTATAAAATATGTCGCTATTATAGCGTTTTTTCATTACTTCTATGTTAGTAAGGGTGGTTTCCACTTCGCACAGGGTATTGTGCATAGGATCAATATATCTAGGATATAAAATGTAGGTAGCCGCTATCAGTTCATCAAGGGTACGCTGCGTATTGCGTCTTTCACAATGCTTTTGATCGGTGGTTAATCCCCATCCTGCATAAAAAGGCAAGCCATAGGTCGTGACTTTTTTCCCACGCATCAGTGCTTCAAAGCCTACCAAAGAGGTCATGGTATGGACTTCATCACACAGTGCCAAGACTGAATCCAAACTGGCATCCGTAATGATACTGTCACAATACTTCAGTGCCGTATCTGGAGGGATGTTCCCTTTTCTGTTTCCTGCGAGTACATCAGGGTGGGGTTTATAGATGATGTAGGCATCAGGGGCATTTTCTCTACTGTGTTGAAGGAGCTCGAGGTTCGTCATCCCCTCTGCACCATAGATGATGGAAGCATCATCTTCTACTTGACCCGGTACCATGATCACAGTCTGTTTCTCTTTAAGGTTTTTAAGGCTCAGGCTTTTGTCTTGGTGGATATTATATTTTGAGATCTTATTGGCTAAGAGATATGCTTGTAGTTTTTTTGCCCTCTCAAGCAGTGCTTTATCGAAATCATATGTATTTAACAGATGCTCAAGGTCACTCTCCCGGGTTGGGTCAAAGTAGATGCCTCGACTGTCAACGACCAAGGAGAAAGCTTTCGTCAGATCAGAGCCTAAAGAGACAGAACGCACAAAGCCATCCTCAACCCTTAACAGAGGTATATTTTGCTCTTTAGCATAGGTTTCTACCTCAGGAAAAGGTTTTTTACCCCAGATGTAGATTTTACTTTGAGAATTTAGGTTTTTCTTATGAGCATATTGAAGCGACGAACAAAAAACAATTTTATTCTTTGCCAAAGGGTAAAAAAATGATTTTATAAATAATTTCTTCCACCAA
>Ga0256827_10002010_pt1 | contig 13127 bp, 7 predicted proteins | sample CV84metaG_FD_185977 | JGI IMG/M metagenome (GOLD analysis project Ga0256827, IMG submission 185977) | Hydrothermal vent microbial communities from East Pacific Rise, Pacific Ocean - CV84 | ecosystem: Environmental > Aquatic > Marine > Hydrothermal vents | place: Pacific Ocean: East Pacific Rise... | reverse complement strand
GTCGGAGTTTGTCCGTATTCGTGATGAAATAAAACATGATTTCCGAAAGTTTTATGATTCCTTGGCTTAGGTTTTAGACTGAATGCACATTGTAAAATGAGTGATTTTTGGATTAGAATTATTTCTCACAGAAAAGGATAAGAAGGAGTGGTTGATTGCTTGCAAAATACCATAGATTATTTAGTCAATTTGTTTACGTTAAAGCCACAAAAAATATTACAAAACAATCTTCATTTTTCATACCTTCGCCTAAGCGAAAATTAAACAAGTATAGATTTGAGTATAAAGGGAAATAAAATAGGAATTAATGAGATAGCAACTGCTTTAGGCATTTCAAAATCAACAGTTTCCCGAGCTTTGAATAATCACCCAAAGATTAGTGAAGCTACCAAGCAAAAGGTATTGAAGCAGGCTCAACAATTGGGTTATCAACCAAGCATACCCGATCTAATTTCGAATAAAGAATCGCAATCAATAGCATTGGTGATTCCCCATTCTGAGAATATTTTTTTTACTGAAATTATTTCATCGGTACGTGAAGCCTGCAAACTTAAAAACTATAGTTTATTTGTTTGCGAATCGCATTATGATATCGCAACCGAAAAGAAGTGCATTGAGCAAATAAAAGCATTGGAGTTTAAAGCTTTGATTTACGTTGCTCATCACAAAACAGAGGATTTAGAGAGTTTAAACTATTTGGCTAAAGCGGGCTTTCCTGTAAGCATTATTCACGAAAGCCCTTTGAAAAGTTCCGTTTCGACAGTTATTCTTGATGTTCATCAGAGTTTTTACGATAGTATTTTACATTTAAAATCAAATGGTGCTGAGCGAATTGGTCTAATCATTGACGAAAAAGAGAACTCTATTTGCCATCAAGTAGAAGAGCTGTTTGAGCCCATGCTGAAAAAGGAGGAATTGAAGTATAATCCTGATTTTGTTTGTTTAAACGACTTGGGAACGCTCAATATTCAATCTACAATTGATCGGTTTTTTGCAGGGAAACAGAAACCAAATGCATTAATATTTAACTCGTATAACCACGCTTATAAAGCTTATCAATACATAAAAATGAAGCGTTTGTCAGAAGAGGAAGTGCTGATTATGAGTTTGAATTCGTCGCAAGTAATGCATTATGCCAAACCTAATATTACTTATTTGCAATTGCAAGGAGCAAAGCTTGGTAATGAAGCCACAAAATTGGTGTTCCGACAGATTAATAAAGGTCCAAGAACCAGTACAAAGGTTTTCTTTTCGCGCCTTATTATTAAAAGTTCCAGTATTAGAGTTTAATTGTTAATCATCAACTTTTCTGAATCCACAATTTGTTGGCTTTTGCTATCGATAGCATAAACCACATACATTCCACTTTGATATGGTGAAGTATTTATACGAATTCCATTAGCAGTGTTGCTCTCTTTTTGCCAAAGCAAACGACCTGATAAATCGACCATACGAAATTGATATTGTACATTACGATAAGCTTCATTAATTTGAATTTCCAATTGATGGTCAATCAGCGATGATTTTATTTTGAATACATCCTTTTTTTCTACTTTTTTTGTTTCATGAATTCCTGCAGTAAGCGCAGTATCAGGCACCCAATAATTACCCGAAATGGTAATTAAAGAAAGCAGTGATAAGGTATTATCATAATATCCACCATTGGAATAAAAGGATTTTGTTTTGTCGTAAAGCGTGTTTAACCATGCTTGATGTGCCGTATCGAGCATAGCTCCTACTGCGAAAGGTGCTGTGAATGAGTTATCATTCCATGAGACCATTTTCACGCCATTTAGGTGATAACCGGCATATACTTTATAAATGCTTCCGTTAGCTGATGACTCAAGCCAAGAAGCAATTTTTACTACTGCATTGCGTGCTCGCACATCACCGTTGGTAAAATAATCAGAAGCCATTCGCCAAGGGTCGCGGCAGGCATTATAGGAATAATCTCCATCGGTGGTTTCTTCAAGAAAATTTGGTGGCGCAGGTGAAGGATTTACGTCCACATCAACAATAAAATCAGGAAGTAAGCCTGTGCTTGGGCTATAATTTGTTTGCATACTATCAATCAAATTATAACATTGATCCACAACAGCATTCCATGTAGTATCCTGACTTGCATATGCAAATACTCGAAAATGATCCATTACAAAATCTGAAGTACGCGTTGCTTTCATTCGGCTTCCACTTATTACCCAATCACCAAGTTTCACAGTATTATATTGTTGGTTAATATCACCTTCTTCTTTTGTGGTTCCCATAATATCGGCAATCATCAATTTGGCTTCTTGCAAATAATTAATCGTACCTGCGCTACCCCATTGCGCATGAGCAAGTAGCAATCCAAAAGCGATATCCACATCACCATCTGTGGCCGAATCAGGGCCATCGGAGTCGATACAGCCTGTAATTTGTTTCCAAGCCATCAAGCGAGGCATAATATGACTCGGATGCGCACGATAATATCGATATAGGCCATTGAAGTAAGTTTGAGCTTTTGCATCATAACCCGCCATCAAAGGAATAATCATAAACCCATAACCCATTGCTTCAGAAACGGTAATCGTATTTCCATCATCAAAAAATACATAGTATTGATTGGATGCACATCCATTAATCAGGTATTTGCTTTTCCATGCATTATAGAAAACTTTTACATGATCATCCATTTGCGCTTGCGTATAATTCGAGGGTTTAATAAAAACGCCTTTATACTGCGTATGATTTGGAAAAGGAATGGATTGTGCTGTGACACTTAGTCCTAAAAACACAAAAACGATAATCGTAAGTAAAGCTTTCATAATAAGGTGAAAATTAGGTTATGACAAAAATAAAAAAAAGGATAGTTATATTGAAATACCTTATCCTTTTTTATAAACTTTTTATAGCGATTTGAATAGAATGAAAACCACGCAGGCACTTGGCTTGCGCAGTTTTCTTATTCATAATCAAACTATCAAAATGAAAAACTATTTCTTTCTTGCAAGTTTCAAATAAGTCTCATCTGGCTCACCTGGAGTAACACCTTCAGCATCTAAGTCAGCTTGAGAATAGAAACCACCAGTTACCAAGTTATCAGGGAATGTATTATCGAAACGTACCCAAAGCGTATCAGCAGTAAGCTTCAAAATTTGGTACTCATTTCCTGCAGCTTCCATACCTAAAGAAGCTTTATTAGTAAGCTCAATTACATATGCACCTGGCTTCATCACGCCATTAATATTGGTTTCGAAGCTTAATGAATCTACAGCATCATCGATATTAGCAATATAACGCACTTTCCAACCAGCAGTAACTGTTGAAGTAGCTTTTGGATGGTCTTCCCAAATATTTGGTGTAGCATAACCACGAACAGCAGCCCATGCCCAGTTTACCATAAACATTCCGTCAGCACCAGGATTATTGATGTACTCCATTTTAGAGTTAAGCTTAAAGCTATACTCATCATCAAGAGCATCAGCAGGTTGCTCACCAACTCCATTATTCCACCAGCTATGATCGATTTCGTTAAAATATACAGTGTCTGGTTGTCCGATACGAGGACCGTCACCCATCATATTAGCATCATCAACCCACATCCAAATGGCTTTACTTTCGCCACTTGCAGCATCATAACCCGCTAAAGTTGTGTTTACTTCATTGAATACATCTGGATCCCCTTTTTCAACTTTTTGGGTCATTGTTTTAACGCGATCTTGCTCACGTCCTTTTGCAGTACATTTGATGGTATAATCACCAGGAAAAGAATAAGTTCCTACAACTGTTGCTCCAGTTGGAGTTTCACCATTACCAAGATCCCAAACAAATTTCACAGCATCAGTTGCTGAAGCAGTATAAGTAATTACATTGTCGTTTACTTTAGTCGTAATTGTAATTTCTCCAGGTTGGCCAGCCTCTTCTTCATCTTTATTACATCCTACACTAAACATTAGTGCGAAAGCCATTAAAATTAATAAGTGTTTTTTCATGATTTGAATAGATTAAAATTAAATTATTAAAAATTATTATTGATTATTAAATTTGAATTTCTTACCATAAATCGCTCAAGTCGAGCTGAGCTTGTGGAATAGGGAAGTGATTATGTACTCCTTCCATATATCCATATTTTCCTAAAACGGCATCTCCCTGTCCTTGACGTACCACATCCCAAAAACGATCGCCCTCAAGAGCTAATTCCACACGGCGTTCGTGATAAATTGCATCAATTCCGGTTAATGTAGTTGCACCTAATCCGGCACGAGTTCGAATTTCGTTTAGTGGAGTATGCCAATCGCCACCCATGTGAAAAGCAGCCTCAGCATTCCATAATAGAACATCGGCATAGCGAATCACAATCCAGTTTTTGCTTGCATCCGACATTTCTGCAGGTTGCTGCGAACGTGGCAATGCATATTTGCGATTACTTAGGTGGTCCTTGTTTGTAGCAAAGTTCAATGTAAATACTTGCTCGTCAGGAGTACCTTTCCAAAGGGTATCGCCATTCGAAATAATGGTGGCATCTCTACGAATATCACCTGCTTCAAATTCGTCATATAAATCTTTTGTTGGGCAACTAAATCCCCATCCACCAATTCCTGCAAAGGGTGCATTACGAGCTGTTAGATATACTTCCAACATTGAGCCTTCATTATCGTTTCCATATTCACCATTGGCCGATTCCTTAAACTGAATTGAGAAAATAATTTCATCATTATTTTCATAATCCATATTGAATACATCAGCAAAGTTACTCATCAATGAATATTCACCAGCACCAATAATATCGTCGGTCATCTTCTTAGCTTCAGGCCATTTTTGTTGATAGATGTATACTTTAGCAAGAAGAGCTTGAGCCATCCCTTTGGTTGCACGACCTACATAAGCAGGACCACCTTCAGTTTTTGAAGGTAATTTTGAAATGGCGGCTGTCAAATCGGCTTCAATAAAAGCATAAATGCTTGAAATGGAAGCAAGAGGTTGTTGGTATTCATCCACACTTAAAATATGGTCAATCAAAGGCACACTTCCAAAGGTTTTTACCAATTCGAAATAAAAATAGGAGCGTGTAAATTTGGCTTCTGCGATAAATTGTGCTTTTTGCTTATTCGAAATCAGATCAGCTGACATTTTCCCTACATTTTCAATCGTAGAATTAGAACGGCCTACACCTTTATAATAATCGGTATAAGCAAAATTCAACATATAATTATCTGGAGTATAGGTGAAGTTTTTAAGATTGTCCATCCAATCTTGATCAGCTCCCACATCACCACCTTTATAGGTATCGTGACCTGCGATATCGCCGAAGAAAAATGGAATTGTATTATGCTTTCCATCCCATCCCATTATATCGTAACATCCCACAACGGCCAATTCTGCATTGTCAGCTGAAGAGAAATTAATCTCGAAGGTAGGCTGTGGTGAAGGTGTATCTAAAAACTCTTTTTTACACGAAGTGGCCATTGCTATTATTGCAATCAGTCCAAAAATATTAAGTAATCTATATTTCATATCTCGTCTATTTTCTTTATTTGTATTCATGGTCTATTCTTTAGCGATTATAATTGGATGCTTAAACCTGCATAATAAACTCTTGGATTTGGATACTGAGCGCGGTCGATACCACGATCCAAAGGACGACCATTATATATTCCTATTTCAGGATCAAATCCTGAATAATGTGTCAAGGTAAATGCATTTTCCACTCCAATAAATAAACGGAGGCTTGCAATAGATGCTTTGGCCAACCAATCTTTCTTGAATGTGTACTCCAACTGAATGGTTTTTAGTCGAATGTATGAACCATCTTCGATAAAACGATCGGAGCGTAAACTGTTGTTCGCATCATTCAAATTTAAGCGTGCAAGATTTGGATCATCGGTATCACCATCCATCAACCAACGGTCTTTCAGGTCGTTGCTCACATTATATCTTACGCTTGAGTTATGCGAATAAAATTTTGAAGCATTAAAAATCTCGTTTCCATAAACACCATAGATAAACGCAATCAAGCTAAAGTTTTTATATCCCAAGCGGGTGTTCAGCCCTAAGGTAAAATCAGGGAATGGACTTCCAATATTTTCGGTAATTAAATTACCATTAGCATCTGCCTTATAGCGAATGTCGCCAGGAGCAGCATTAGGCTGAATTGGTGTGCCATTTGGCTTCACGTGCTGATCAACCTCATTTTGGTTTTGAAACAATCCGTCGGTTACATAACCATAGAAGAAAGCCATTGATTGACCAGTTTCAGTACGCGAGATATAACCCATTTGCATAAACGATCCCGCTTGCAACGAACCCGTACTTCCCAAATCAGTAACAGTATTCTTCACATGACTGAAGTTCATCACAAAATTGTACTTTAATTTATGATCATTATTCTTATAGCCTACATTAAATTCGAATCCAATATTTTTCATGGAAGCTACATTTTGGAAAGGTGCTTGCTCGGCTCCAACGTGACCCGGTAAGGCTACGGCCAAAATCATTCCATTGGTTTGATCGATAAAGAAATCTCCTGTGAAGCTTAATTTATTACCAAAAGTATAAACGTCGACTCCAATATTTGTGGTTTGTTTTTCTTCCCAATGCAAATCAGGATTTGGAATACGACTCAATGAAACTCCACTTGTGATTTCACCACCCACTACATAGTTTTGTCCTGTGTTGGTGGTTCCAATAAAACTATAGGGCTCCAATGACTGAGCATTTCCAGTAATTCCGTAACCAGCACGAATCTTCAAATTATCAAGCCAAGCGATGTCGCTCATAAACTTTTCCTTGCTCATGCTCCAACCTACCGATGCTGATGGAAATAAGCCTCCTCTTTTATTATATCCAAATTTGGATGACGATTGATAACGCATATTAACCGTTACAAAATACTTACGATCGTAGGTGTAATTCAAACGGCCAAAGGTAGAAGCTAGCGTTACATCTGAGCCTAAACCATAAGAAGAAGCCATATTATTACCATTGGCATTATCAATAAAAATATTATCCTCATTTTCAGTAATAAGATTTGCTGCTGAAGTTCCAAACCATTCTGAAATTGTTTGTTGTGCCTCATAGCCAACCATTGCCATTACATTATGTTTCTTATTGAACTCTTTTTGATAAGTCATATAAGTGGACGATACCCAATCTAAAGATTGGAAATAATCGCGCGAAACCGATGTCTGACTGTTCTCTTCACCTACTTTTACAAAGAAGGTTGGGGTCCAATCATAGAAATTGCTACTATACTTATTAAGACCTAAACGAGTAGTCAATTTGAAATCTTTCAAAAATGATATTTCAGCAAATACATCACCTGCAATACCAAAATCTTTATTCTGCCCTTTGGTACGATCCAAATGAGCCACGGGATTGGCAACAGTATTATATTTCGATCCCTCCCAATTGCCATCAGCTTTAGTCACATTTGTAATAGGGTCAATACTAATTGCTTCTATTAAAACTGCATTCCACTCATCGTCTTCATTTACAGCATGTACATCGCTTGCGCTAATGGAAAGGTTTTCGCCAATTTTAAGCCAGTTATTCACTTGAGCAGTAGTGTTCAAACGGAAACTGGTATTTCTTGCATCCGATTTTTGAATAATACCTTCTTGGTCGCCATAGTTCATACTCATATAATACTGTAGCTTTTCTGTTCCTCCTGATGCACTTAAAAAGTGGTTCTGAGAGAAAGCGTTCTGGCTTATTTCTTTTTGCCAATCGGTGCCAGCACCATGACTATTCCCCAAGTCCGGTGGAACGGGTAAAGAAGCATTTTCATAAGCCTCGGTACGTAAACGTGCCCAATCATCAGCATTTGTTAAATCTAAATATTTAGGAAACTGACCTAATCCAAATCGGTTTTCGTAATTCAATTTCATTTTTCCAGCTGATCCTTTTTTGGTGGTAACCAAAATTACACCACCCGCTGCACGGGTACCATAAATAGCTGCTGCAGACGCATCCTTCAAAATCTCCATACTCTCGATGTCCTGAGGATTTACATTTCCTGAGATAGGCACACCGTCAACCACCCAAAGTGGTGGCGTTCCATTGATTGATGAAATTCCGCGAACCAAAACCTCTGGATCTTTTCCTGGTGAACCACTGTTTGTTGTAACCGTTACACCTGCTGCACGGCCCTGCATAATGTTTCCGATAGAAGACGAATGTGTTTCTTCAAAATCTTCAGAGCCAATTTTGGCAACTGCACCCGTAACATCGCTCTTGCGCTGCGTTCCGTAACCCACAACTACAAATTCATCAAGCATTTTGTTTTCCTGACTTAAAGAAACACTAATTGTGTTTTGGTCAGCTACCACAACCTCTTTGGCATGGTATCCCATAAATGAAAAAACCAAAGTATCACCTTTATTTGCTTTTAATGAAAACTTCCCGTTATTATCAGTAACAGCTCCATTATGCATTCCTTTATTTACAACATTTACTCCTGGCAGCGATTCGCCCGAAGCATCATCAGTTACCAAACCCGTGACAACCGTCTGTGCCATCACAAAGGATGATAAGAATAATAGAATAATAGTAAAATTTCTTTTCATATTCAATGCATTTAGTTTTGCAGCTAACAACTGCTTAACATATAATCCTTATTAACAATAATTCAATACTCAAATCAATTATTGCTTTTTGTGCAATTTGTTGCACGCAAAAGTAGAACTAATTTTCTTACTGAGCAAATAATAAATTAATAAATTAATAATAACACTCGACAACTAAAATATTATATAGCTTTTAATACACTATTACTCCGTATATTACACGTGCTAACCTATCGAGTTTCTATTTTTAACAAATGCGTGCCTATTTGTGTAAAATTATTGCATTCACTTGATTAATAATACAAATCAAGCAGATATAAACTCTTTGCATAATTATATTAAGTTTTTTATGCAATTTGTTGCATCATTAAAAAATAAACTCTACTTTTGTGCACTTAAATAATAAACTGTTTGCACAGGATTATTGCTTAATAAAAAATACTATGATAATAAATAGACTCTATAAAATCGGTTTTTACTTACTCATGATTGCGATAGTATCATCATGTAATCAGCCTGTTGAAAGCAACTCTACTAATAGTAAAGCTTTGAGTAATTGGCAACTTTTCACTTCAGACTCAATACATTTGGAGGGTGAATTGGTATCTTCATTGACATTTAAACATAAAGCATTAGAGGCAAATGTACCCACCACCGTATTTCATTGTTTGGTTGAAAATGGGATTTACGATAGTATATATTATGGTGTAAATTTGAGTAAAATTGATACTACACAGTTTGATCATTCTTGGTGGTATCGAACTACTTTTAATACGGATAAGGAATTAAACTATGAATTGCAATTCGATGGCATTAATTATAAAGCTAATATTTGGCTCAATGGAAAACTTATAGCAGATACCTGTGAAATTAATAATGCATTCAAGAAATACCGTTTCGATATTAGCAATTTCATTACTGAAAATGAAAATGTATTGGCGGTAGAGGTTTTTCGTCCACAAGCGGGCGATTTCAGTATTGGTTTCGTAGATTGGAACCCTGCTCCACCCGATCAAAATATGGGGATATTTAGACCTGTATATATTAATGCTATTAGTAAGGTGCAAATATCAAAGCCGTATGTGGAGAGCTATTTTAAGAATCAAGATTATTCCACAGCTTATCAAAATGTGAGTGTTAGCATTAAGAATTTTTCTAATGAAGCTATTGAAGGAATCATCAGCGTTAAAATTAATAACAGCACAATTACACAATCGGTAAGCCTTGCGGCTAATGAACGAAAAAAAGTATTATTTACCACTCCGACTTATCCCGAATTAATTATAAAGAATCCAAAATTATGGTGGCCTTTTACTATTGGCGAACCAGTTATGCATAGGGCAGAGTTCCAATTCGAGTCCAATAATAATCTTCTTTCGACCACCGAAGTAAAGTACGGTATTCGTGAAATCAAAGACTACTTTAACGAAGAGGGTCATCGAGGATTTATGGTAAATGGACAAAAAATCTCCATACGTGGTGGCGGATGGGTTGATAATATTATGCTTGATAATACACACGATTATGATCGTGCCCAATTGGAATATGTGAAGCAAATGAACCTAAACACTATTCGTTTAGAAGGTTTTTGGGGGAAAGATGACCATCTTTATAAAACCTGTGATGAGCTTGGGATTTTAGTCATGGTAGGTTGGAGTTGCCATTGGGAATGGGAAAACTATTTGGGGAAATATTGCGATGAAAAATACGGAGGAATCCTTGAAGATAAAGATGTAAACTTAATGTCAAAAGCATGGGAAGACCAATTGGTTTGGCTGCGCAATCATCCTTCTATTATTGGTTGGTTTGGCGGTAGCGATTGTATTGCAACTCCAAAACTTGAAAACAGTTATTTCGAAACCTTCAACGAATATGATAGCTCACGCATCTATCTTTCATCAGCCAAAGAGTGGGAAAACGATGCTATAAAATCGGGAGTGAAAATGCGTGGCCCCTACGCCTATGAGCCTCCTGTTTATTGGTTTGCTGATACACTTTATGGTGGAGCCTTTGGGTTCAATACCGAAACAGGTCCTGGAGCTCAAGTGCCACCCATCGAGAGCATTCGCAAAATGATTCCCCAAAAAGACCTTTGGCCCATCAATGAGGTTTGGAATTACCATTGTGGACGAAACGAATTCAATGATTTGAGTCGTTTTACCAAAGCCCTAAATGCAAGATATGGCGAAGCTCAATCGGTAGAGGAATATGCACAAAAAGCACAACTGCTCAACTATGAACTGATGCGCCCCATGTTCGAGGCCTTTTCGGCAAATCGCTATAAAGCAACAGGGGTTATACAATGGATGCTTAACTCGGCATGGCCCGAAATGTATTGGCAATTATACGATAGTTATTTGATGCCAAATGGTGCATTCTATGCAACAAAAAAAGCCGGAGAACCTTTACATGCACTCTATAATTATGCAAATCACAGCATCTATTTGGTTAACGACCAATTGACAAATGAAACGGATGTAAAAGTTTTAATTCAGGTTTTCGATATTAACTCGAAACTGATTTTCTCCAAAGAGTTGAATCAAAGTATTGAGGCAAATACTGCACTTAAGATTCATTCTTTACCCGAATTTAAGGGTATAAGTAAAACTTATTTTATTGATCTAAAAATTGAACAGAACAAAGCTGAAATCGCAAATAATTTCTATTGGCTTTCTACCAAAGCCGATGTACTTGATTATGATTTTGAATTCGATAGTTGGTATTATCATACCCCCTCGAAGGAATATGCAGATTTTACAGCATTGAATACCATGAATAAAGCAGCTATTAATGCAAAGTTGCATCCTGTTCAGGCCAACGGAAGTTCTGAACCGAATAAATCACTTTTCACTGTAGAATTGGAAAACACGAGCCCAAATATTGCCTTCTTTATCGAGTTGCAATTGGTGGATAAAAAAACTGGAGCACTGATTCTTCCTGTGTTTTGGGATGATAATTACATCTCACTTCTTGGAAACGAAAAACGCAGTATTTCAGTAAATATTGATACAAAGTATTTGAAGAATAAAGACCTTGAACTACGTGTTAAAGGATATAATTTATAAAACAAAAACATTAAATAAAGCAATATGCAATCGAAACGCAACTATCTAATTGTAGGAATGATACTACTGACATTCTTTGTCATTTCCTTCCTTACCAATATTCTTGGCGCGCTTAACCCAAGTGTATCTGAGAGTTTTGGACTAAGCAAAACTATGGCAGGATTTCTTCCTTTCTCTTTCTTTATTGCATATGGAGTAATGTCGATTCCTGCAGGATTTATGGTAGAGCGTTTTGGCGAAAAAGCCTTGATGCTTATTGCTTTTGTGATTGCTTTATTTGGGTCCTTACTCTTTGCAGGCGTTCCCAGTTTTGGGGTTTTTATGTTTAGCCTTTTCACCATTGGAGCAGGAATGGCGATTTTGCAAGTAGTAGCAAATCCACTTTTACGCATCTCAGGTGGCGAAGAAAATTATGCCTTTACTTCCGTAATGGCACAATTGGTTTTTGGTTTGGCCTCGTTTGTCAGCCCACAGGTTTATTCGTGGCTTGTTGTAGGAATTGAAGGTAGCAATCAAAGCACAGTAATTGAATTTTTCAGAAGCATTACTCCCAGCGATATGTCGTGGGTATCGATGTATTGGGTATTCGCTATTTTAAGTTTATTAATGGTTATCATTATTCTTTTTGTAAAATTTCCGAAGGTTGAACTTAATGAAGATGAAAAAGTTGGAAGCAAGGACAGTTATATTGATTTATTCAAAAATAAATATGTAATTCTATATTTCTTCGGCATATTTGCCTATGTGGGAACCGAGCAAGGAATATCCTATTGGATGTCCGACTTTTTGGAGCATTATCATGGCTTCGACCACGAAACCATTGGCGCCAATGCTGTGGGTAATTTCTGGGGTTTAATGACCGTAGGCGGAATTTTAGGCTTAGTATTACTTAAAATAATGGATAGTAAAATTGTATTGAAGCTTTTTACAATCGCAGCCATTATCAGTTTAGCAATTGCACTTTTCGGCTCAGCCGAAACCTCACTATACAGTTTCATGATGAGTGGATTTTTCCTTTCGGTAATGTATCCTATCATTATTTCGTTAGCATTGAACTCGGTGTCTAAACATCACGGGTCGTTTGCAGGAATCCTTATGACTGGAATCATGGGAGGAGCAGTGGTGCAATTAATCATTGGTTTTATTAGCGATTTTGCTTCGCTTCAAGTGGGCATGTTATTCAACTTTGTCACCTTAGCCTATATTTTGAGTTTGGCCTTTTGGTCGAAGCCCATCATAAGGAATAAGACTGTTAAATTAAAAGATTTATTCAAATTTTAGTAGAATGAAAATAGGGAAAACATACATAGGACTTGACTTAGGGGGAACAAAGCTTTTCGCAGCACGTGTAGATAAATCTGAAATATTAGCTACAGACCACCGCTATTTGCCTGTGGATAATGGAGACGAAAATGTAGTGATTCAGCTTATTATTGATAGCATTTCATCATTGATGGATGAAACCGTAAGCGCTATTGGCATTGGGCTTCCGAGCACTGTCGATAGTCAACGAGGAATT
>Ga0256827_10002008_pt1 | contig 13129 bp, 12 predicted proteins | sample CV84metaG_FD_185977 | JGI IMG/M metagenome (GOLD analysis project Ga0256827, IMG submission 185977) | Hydrothermal vent microbial communities from East Pacific Rise, Pacific Ocean - CV84 | ecosystem: Environmental > Aquatic > Marine > Hydrothermal vents | place: Pacific Ocean: East Pacific Rise... | reverse complement strand
ACCCCCCCCCTCAAGATACTCCTCTATAGGTTCAGGTTTTCCAACATAATAACCTTGCGCATAATCAACTCCAACATCTTTTATAGTATCCAAAATTTCTTTAGATGATACAAATTCAGCTATAGTAAGTACATGTAGTTTATGTGCCAATTCAACTATCGTTTCAACCATTATTCTTGAATTATGATCCCTATCTATATTTGATATAAGAGAAGCATCTATCTTGATATAATCAACAGGTAAATGAAGAATATGTGAAAAATTTGAATACCCACTACCAAAATCATCTAAGGCTATTTTTATCCCAAAAGATCTAACTTTTACACAAAAATTATACACCTCTTCATAGTTTGTAAAATCTTCCGTCTCAAGAAGTTCTACTGTTAAAAGTTCATTATATTTATAATTTTGTATGATTTCAAAAAAATGTGCCATTGTTTTTTCATTACTTATATCTGACAAAGATATGTTTAAAGAAGATTCTATTTTATACTTCTCTATAGTTGATAAAGTATTTTTTATAACAGCTCTTGTAATTTTATAGTATATTCTATTGGCCTTTGCAACATCTATAAATCTAAATGGTGGAATAATTGTTCCGTTACTATCAAGTCTTACTAAAGATTCATATTTTTGAGGTAACATTTTATCCGCTATAGGAGTAATAGGTTGATAATAAGATATCACTTTATTTTCATCTAATGCCCTAACAAGTTTTTTATGACATTCTATATCATCTTTATGTACTTTTTCAAGTTTTTTATCTTCATTAAATACAGATAACTGTATATTTCTTTTTTTTGCATCTTTAAGTGCCATATCCGCATAGGCAAGTATTTTTTTATTACTACCATATGAAACACCTGAACTCATCATAAATTGAAAAATCTTATCCTCATATATAAATTTTTCTTCTTTATACCTAGTCAAAATCTCATTTATACTATTTATGAAATCATCAGGAGTTTGCATATCATTACTACTTGTTACAACAAACTCATCTCCACTGATATGATAAAGATAAAACTGAGTAAATTTCAACTGTTCTTTTAAAAAATCAGCTGACATTTTTATAGCTATATTGCCAACTTCTTCCCCGTATATATCGTTAAAAGACTGAAATTTATCTATGTTTAATATAGCTATCTTAGTAAATTTATTTTCATTTGCATCTTCTAAAAGTTTATTTCTATTTGGAAGACCACTTAAGAAGTGTGTATATATCTTTTGATGTAACTCTTTTGATTTTTTGTTGATCTCATCTTCAAGATCATCATTATATTTTAAAAGCTGCGTTTGTGCTAGTTTTAAATCTTTTTCCGCATTTTGTGCACGAGAAAGCTGACTTGCAAGTTTTTTATGTAAGATATTGAACTTATAGATAGAAAAGATAATAAGCAATAAAGCAACTAAAAATGAGAAAAGTAAAGTATTGGAACTATATTTATTATTAACTTCTAACTCTATTATATTTCCATAAAGTTGAGCATTTGCATATTCTATAAGCATATCTGCATCATTTGAAAATTTATTTGTTATATCATTAAAACCAACAAAAGCATCTTGTATATCCAACTCATCTTTAGATGCTATTGCTTCTAAAACAGAATTTTCAACAAGCTTATATGCAATCACTCTTTTTTTGATAATTTTCAACCTATCAACAAAATCTTGACTCATATCAGTATGTTTATCTATAAACTCATCCAATTTTGTTATACAATGCCTTATCTCTTCAAAGTTACCATGATATTCATTTTTTGAATACAAATCCTTAAGAAGAGTTGCTTGCAAAAGTGTGGCCTGATTTTTCTTAACTTCATAATTCAATTTATTTACATAGTAAGTCAATTTTATCTGATCTCTTTCAAGATACTTTAACATCTTTGAATTTTTTTGTACGTTTCCATAACTCATCATCAAAGAGAATAAAAGAAGAGAAAAACTAAAACCTAAAGTTAGATAAATTTTTAATTGTAAATTTTTCATTTTTAAAATCTTGCTTCTAATTCAAGATAGCCTATACTTTGTGTAGCATCTTTAGTAGCTGGTTTACCAAAATGCCATCCACTACCAGTATAATCTTCATGCATATTTAAGTATGCTATTTTTCCATTTAAGTATTTATGAAAATTCCATATTCCATATGCTTCATAAGCACTACCCCTTAGAGCTAGTTTATTATACATATCTTCAGCACCCTGTGTTGCACTAAACCAATATTTACTTCCATGATTATACTCTGCTCCTAAACTAAATTTTGTATTTATATCATATTTTATTCCTAAATATACAGAATATCCATCAGCCCCAAGCATTTCACCACTTGCATAATCTGCTTGTGTAAAACCAGCATCACCATTGACAGTTTTACCATCTTGCAAAGTTTGGCTTGGATCATAAGGGTTATGTGCTGATATCTGATAGTCTTCTATCTCTCCATTTGGATATGGATCTGAAAGTGCTGTATGTAAGAACAGTGTTGTATTTGTTTTTGCAACATTTTGTATATCTATACCTAAACCAAAAGTAGCAATAGTGCCTAATGTATCAGAATTAGAAGAATCTATATCTGGACCCAAATAAGGGTGTGCCTTAAAATCATTTAAAATATTTACACCAAAAGACAATAGAGATTTTCCAAAAAATGAAAATGTAGTATCTGTATAAAGCCCTATAATATTTGCATTATCTATATTCTCTCTATTACATTGATATGGATAAAAATTTGGACGAAGAGTATATGGTTTTGCAAGAACTAATCTCGCAAAGGTCTTATCTCCTAGTTTTTGAGTTCCTATCACACCATAAGTATTCATATCAAAAACAAGTGCAGGGAAAAGTGCCGTTCTTTGCTTATCTTGAGCAAACTGCATAGGTGTACCACCAGTAGTTGGAAGTATCCCAAAAGAAAATGTAAAAGCATAAGGCGAGTTTTTATTTGGAGTATAATCTATATATGCTCGATCAACATCAAAAGCACTACCTGCTGTCCCAGCTTTTATATCTCGTGAAAGTATACATATCCTTTGATTGGACTGGGAAGAGTTCATATATAACAAACGACCATGAAATTTTATATCTTTGAGTTCCATAGACATATTTAATCTAAATCTTATAGATGCTGCAACATCATAATTTTTTTTAAATTCATCTCTTCTGCTACCTACTGGATTACCAGCTTTATCATAAACTTGTGTATCTTCATATTTTGGAGTATCGCCTATCACACCATTTGTATATTTATATTTATCAAACCGTAGCATAAGTTCTGGAGATAGATTTATCTTATCTAAAATTGATTTCTTTTCAACAGATTCTATAATAGGTATACGCTCATCAAGATCTTCTTGATGATACTTTACCTCTTTTTCTAAATTTTTAATCTCATTTTTTAAATTTTCAATCTTTTCATTAACACTTATATCTGAAGCTATTAAAAATATAGGTGCAGCAATAAGAAGAAGTTTTTTCATAATTATAATCCTGGTACTATTGGTTGCTGAGAGTCCGCGGCATGCTTTATGAGATAAAGTTTTAACTCTTCTCTTTTTTCTTTAGAAAATTTTTCCAATTTATATCTTTTTAAATGTCTTTGTGAAGCAAATACCCTCTCCCACTGTACAATAGCCTTAGAACCAGCATAAATATCCAGTTCTTTCGTAAGCTTAACCATCTCTACATCAGTAGTTGCATAAAGATATGGGGACAAGAATAACACAAAGAAAAACATTTTTTTCATGAAATCTCCCCAAATACTATTTTTTGCACTAAATCTGATTAATTGTATCATAATGTAAACTTGTTTTTTCTTAAAGTTTAAACGTCTATATTGCTTTATCTGTCTTTAATCTACATTTGTATATAATTCGCGGATTTTTTACTCATAAAACATATGATTAAAAATATTAACAGATTATGTCAAAAGTTAGTGCAACCCATTTTTTAATGGTAATTGTCCGACATTCTCGAAGCCAACTAACAAAACTCTGGCTTGAAAATACAGCCTTTAAGGATACCCTATGGTAACTATGAAAGACCTATTAGAATGTGGTGTACACTTCGGACACCAAACTCGTCGTTGGAACCCAAAAATGAAAAAATACATCTTTGGTGTTCGTAAAAATATCTATATTATAGATTTACAAAAAACTTTACGTTATTTCCGTAATACATATACAATCGTTATGGATGCAGCTGCTGAAGGTAAAACTGTTCTTTTCGTTGGTACTAAAAAACAAGCTCGTAACTCTGTTCGTGAAGCGGCAATTGCTTGTGATATGCCATATGTAGATAACAGATGGTTAGGTGGTATGCTTACTAACTTCCCAACTATTCAAAAATCTATCCGTAAACTTGATGTTATTACAGAGATGCAAGAGAATGGTCAAATCGATCTTTTAACTAAAAAAGAGGCATTAATGCTTTCTCGTAAAAAAGTTAAACTTGAGCAATATTTCGGTGGTATCCGTAATATGAAAAAACTACCAGATATGATGTTTGTTGTAGATGCAGTAAAAGAGCACATCGCTGTTTTAGAAGCTCGTTGTCTTGGTATACCAGTTGTAGCTCCACTAGATACTAACTGTGATCCAGATCTTATCACTTACCCTATCCCTGGTAATGATGATGCTATCAGATCTATCCAACTTTTCTGTCGTGAAATGACTGCGGCTATAAATGAAGGTAAAGCACTTCGTGATGCTCCAGCTGAAGATGAACAAACTGAAGAAGTAGCGGAAAATACAGAAGCTCCTGCAAAAGAAGAAGCAGCAGCAACAGAGGAAGCATAATCATGGCAGCAATTACAGCAGCAATGGTAAAAGAGTTGCGTTCTGCAACTGATGCTCCTATGATGGATTGTAAAAAAGTTCTTGTTGAAGCTGATGGAGACATGGCAAAAGCAACGGAACTTTTAAAAGAACGTGGTATCGCTAAAGCAGCTAAAAAAGCTGATAGAGTTGCAGCTGAAGGTCTTTGTGGTCTTAAAATAGCTGATAACTTTTCTAAAGCAACTGTAGTAGAAATAAACTCTGAAACAGACTTTGTTGCTCAAAATGATGGTTTTAAAAATCTTGTAAAAGATACTGTTGAAGCTATTTATAATGATCAGCCAGCTAATGTTGATGCACTTATGGCTAGTGACTTTGGCGCTAAATTTACAGAGCAAGTTATCAAAATTGGTGAAAAGATAGAAGTTCGTCGTTTTGCTACTTTAGAGGCATCTGAAGATGAAGCACTTAATGGTTATATCCACTCAAATAACCGTATCGCAGTTATCGTTAAAGCTAAATGTGACTCAGTAAAAACTGCTGAGGGTATGAGAGATGTTATGAAACAAGTAGCTATGCATGCATCTGCTATGAAACCAACTACACTTTCATATAAAGATTTTGATGCTGAGTATGTTTCAAGTGAGACTGTAGGTCGTATCGAAGTTATCAAAAAAGATAATGAAGAGTTAGCGCGTCTTAAAAAACCACTTAAAAATGTACCACAGTACATCTCTATGAGTCAACTTACTGATGAAGTTATGGCACAAGCTGAAGCTGACATCAAAGCTAAACTAAAAGAACAAAATAAACCAGAAAAAATCTGGGATAAAATCGTTCCTGGTCAATTAGCTCGTTTTATTGATGATAACACTACTTTAGATAAAGAACAAGCTCTTTTAGACCAAACTTATGTACTTGATGACAAGAAAACTGTAGCGCAGGCTGTTGAAGCTGCTGCAAAAGCTCTTGGTGGTACTGCTGAGATAGTTGAATTTGTTCGCCTTGAAGTTGGTGAAGGAATCGAGAAAAAAGAAGATGATTTCGCAGCAGAAGTTGCTGCACAAATGGGTTAAGCTTAGGCTTTCCCATTTAACAAAGATTAGATATAATCTTTTTATGAATTTAATATCTGCTACAAACTTATCACATACATTTGAATATGAACTTTTTTCCAATATAAACTTAGAACTAAATAAAAATGAAAGCATGGCTATCATAGGTGCAAGTGGAAGTGGAAAATCTACACTTTTACATATTTTATCAACTCTACTAACTCCAAATAAAGGTGATGTTCATATATTTGGTGAAAACATATCCAATATGAGTAAAAAGAAACTATCTCAAATAAAAAGAGATGATTTAGGATTAATTTTTCAAGCTCATTATCTTTTTAAAGGTTTTAGTGCATATGAGAACTTAGAAGTTGCGAAAATACTCTCAGGTCAAAAGATAGACAATGAATTACTTAGTCGTTTAAATATTAGAGAATGTATACATCAAAAAGTGACAGAACTCTCAGGTGGACAACAGCAACGTGTATCTATAGCAAGAGTATTAACAAAAAAACCAAGTATAATTTTTGCAGATGAACCAACTGGGAATCTTGATAAAACAACTGCGAAAGAGGTCATGAAAATCTTCTTTGAGTATCTTAAAGAAAATAATGCAGGTATGGTTTTAGTTACTCATGATGAAGAATTAGCTAAAAGATGTGATAAAGTTTACAAACTAGAAGCCAAATATTTAAAATCTTTAAAATAAGGAAGAAAATTGGAATGGGCATCAATCTTCAATGAAACAAATATTGTTGGTTTTGTATTGCTCTTTTTTAGATTTACTGCACTTTTTTTAGCTACACCTATATTTTCTCATAAAAATATACCTATGAATATCAAAGCTTCTATGGCATTTTTTTTTACTATAGTTTTTTATTCATCTATGCCCGCCATTCAAATACCCATAACTGTTCCATCTATTGTTATAGCTATTTTAAGTGAATTTATGCTTGGATTATCTGTTGGGATAATATTACAAATTGCTTATAATGTTATAACTTATGCTGGAGGTATAATATCTTTTCAAATGGGATTTTCTATGGCAAGTGCTATAGATCCTCAAACTGGTATCTCTATGCCTATCGTATCTCAATTTTTATCACTTATAGGGTTAATGGTACTTTTTGCATTAGATCTTCATCATTGGATGTTACTTTTTGTAGATGCGTCTTTAAAAAAAGTACCCTTAGGTGGTTTTTTAATGAGTGAAAATCTTTTCAATTATACTATAAATGCTGTATCAGATATGTTTTTAGTAGGATTCACAATAGCATTTCCCATCATCTCTTTATCTTTATTAGCTGATGTTATATTTGGAATGTTAATGAAAACAATGCCTCAATTCAACCTATTGGTAATTGGGTTTCCTATAAAAATAATGGTTGCTTTTGCTGTTCTCATAGCTACTTTTACTGCTAGTATGTTGATACTAAAAGGTCAAATGATAGAAGCATTTAACGCATTAGAGATACTTTTTTAGTTTTTTTTAGATACAATATAGCCAATAACACCTCTCTTAAGGAATATACGTGAAAATATTACTTTTAAATGATAATCCCGTCGTAAATAAATTAGTAACTCTCAGTGCACAAAAAACTTCAGATGATCTTGAAGTTGTTGCTTCTATAGATGAAATAGAGTCTTCTGAATATGATTTACTTGTTATAGATGACACCATATATACCGATGAATTATTTGAAGAGATTAAAAATAAGATAAACTTTACAAAGTCACTATACATATGTGCTAGAGATGCTGAAGTAAATGAACACTTTTCTTCTGTTTTAAAGAAACCTTTTTTACCTACAGATTTAGTTGAAATTTTTGTTGTACTTGGTAGAGAAGCGAATAATATTGATTTAGATACAGCAGATAATTCTTCATCTAATGACGACGAATTAGGAGAAATTGAAGAGTTGGGTGGACTCGATGACATATCTTTAGACGATGATCTTGGTACTCTTGATGATGACATATCTTTAGACGATGAACTTGGTACTCTTGATGATGATATATCTTTAGATAATGAGCTTGGTACTCTTGATGATGACATATCTTTAGATGATGATCTTGGTACTCTTGATGATGAAATATCTTTAGATGATGAACTTGGTACTCTTGATGATGATATATCTTTAGATGATGATCTTGATCAAGAAAGTGTATTAGATAATGAAGAAGCACAAAAAGTTAAAGATTTACTGGAAGAGACAGAAGAAGAAACTACAGATTTAGAAGATTTAGATATTGATAACCCTTTAGGAGATACAACAAATGATGAAATTTCATTTGATGAGACTGAAGATTTGGATGACACATTGGCGTTAGAGGATGATATATCTGAAGATTTGGATGACACATTGGCGTTAGAGGATGATATATCTGAAGATTTGGATGACACATTGGCGTTAGAGGATGATATATCTGAAGATTTAGATGACACATTGGCGTTAGAGGATGATATATCTGAAGATTTAGATGACACATTGGCGTTAGAAGATGATATATCTGAAGATTTAGATGACACATTGGCGTTAGAGGATGATATCTCTGAAGAAAATACTACAATAGATGAAATACCACCTGAAGTAGATGACTTAGATTTAGAAACACAGATAGATAATGCCGTTGAAGATCTTACACAAGAAGAATTAGAAAGTGAAGTAGATGAAGAGACTTTGCTAAATATTGTTTCTGGAGATATAGATAATTTAACCAGTAGAGATTTAAAAATTGCCATAGGTGAAGAAGTAGAAGATATTGAAGATGAAAAAGAGATAATTGATAATGAGATAGAAGAGATAGACAATACAGAAAATATCAATAATATAAATAATGATGAAATTGAAGAAACACAAAATGATGGAGTTACACAATTAGAAAATCTTCTTAAAGCACTTAGTGATAAAAATGTTGCAGCATCTATGAAAGGTATGAAAATAACTATAAATATAACTTTAGGTGACCAATAATGATAGAAAAAAATGGCGTTGTATTAGTTCTTTCAGGTCCAAGTGGGGCTGGTAAAAGCTCTTTGATAAATAAGATATCTGATGATATAGGGGATTACTACTTTTCCATATCCACTACTACTCGTCCTCCAAGGGAGGGAGAAAAAGAGGGTGTTCATTATCATTTTGTAAGTGAAGAAGAATTTAAAAATGATATAAAAGATAACTATTTTTTAGAACATGCATTAGTTCATGGTAACTACTATGGAACATCACTTAAACCGGTAAGAGAAGCTTTAAGTCAAGGCAAGCTTGTTATATTTGATATAGATGTTCAGGGAAATATGGCTATAAAAAATAGACTAGGAGATATAACTACATCAGTTTTCATAACTCCACCAACTCTATCTGAACTAAAGAAAAGATTGCAAAATCGTTCAACAGATACAGAAGAAGTTATTGCCAAACGTCTACATATGGCAAAACGTGAGATACAGAGAACTGCAGAATATGATTATCTTGTTGTAAATGATGATTTAAATATTGCAGCTGAAGTATTGAGAAAAATAGCTATAGCCGCAAGATTAAAAATACCTCATGATGTTATCAATAATTTCGTACAAAAGTGGGAAGATATAGACACATAAGTCTAATAAGAGAATTTACAGCAAATATGAGATATACTCTCAACATTAATTTTATAAAAGGATAACAACTATGGGAATGCCTAGCGGAACAGAACTACTTATTATATTTGGAATTATTGTACTACTTTTTGGTGCAAAAAAGATACCTGATTTAGCGAAGGGTCTTGGTAAAGGTATAAAAAACTTTAAAGAAGAGATGAAAGATACAGACGAAGTTGTGTCAGAAGCACCTAAAAAAGTTGAAGGAAGCGAAGAAGTAGCATCTACTGAAGCTCCAAAAACTACTACACAAGCATAATACTTTGAAACAACGTGTATCGGCGCTTTTGCGCGAAAAGCTTGGTCGTGAAGTTGTTTTAGAAAAGCCACGTGACCGCTCTTTTGGTCACTTTGCTACCCCTATAGCATTTTCTTTAGCAAAAGAGTTAAGAAAGTCTCCTATGGTTATAGCTGATGAACTTGTAAGTTCATTTGGTGAAACTAGTGAGTTTTCAAGCGTGGAAGCTGTAAAAGGTTATCTAAACTTTAGACTTAGTGAGAGTTTTTTAGCTGAGTATGCTACTTGGGCATTACAAAATCCATCAAAGTTTGCAACATCTGATAAAAAACAGAAGATACTTTTAGAGTTTGTATCGGCAAATCCAACAGGACCACTTCATATAGGTCATGCTCGTGGTGCTGTGTATGGAGATACTCTTTATCGTTTAGCAAAACATTTAGGTTATGATATAACTGCTGAATATTATGTAAATGATGCTGGAAATCAGATAGATCTACTTGGTCTTTCTATACAACTTTATGCTCGTGAAAATCTTTTGGGTGAGGATGTTGAGTATCCTGAATCATACTATCGTGGAGAGTATCTTGATGCTTTGGCAAAAGGTGCACAAGAGAAGTTTGGTGTTAAGATATTTTCTGATGAATCTCGTCAAAAAGAGCTTGCTATGTGGGCTAAAGACAAGGTTATGGAGATAGTAGTAGATACTTTAGCTAACACAAATATCCATTTTGATACTTTTGTAAATGAGTCTGGACTTTATGCTGATTGGGATAGAGTTATGGCTAAGATGGGTGATGGTGTTTATAAAAAAGATGGTAAAGTCTGGATAGCATCTGAGGCTAAGGGTGATGATCATGACAGAGTAGTTGTTCGCGAAGATGGACGTCCAACTTATCTAGCTGGAGATATAGTTTATCACAACCAAAAGTTTGAGCGTGGGTATAACCACTACATAAATATCTGGGGAGCAGATCATCACGGTTATATACCTCGTGTAAAAGCTGCTGTAGAGTATCTTGGTTATGACTCAGAGAAGCTAGAAGTTTTACTGTCTCAAATGGTCTCTTTACTAAAAGATGGCGAACCATACAAGATGAGTAAGCGTGCTGGTAATGTTATACTTATGAGTGATATAGTGGATGAGATAGGTAGCGATGCACTCCGTTTTATATTTGCATCTAAAAAGAGTGATACTGCACTAGAGTTTGATCTTGCAGAGTTTAAAAAGCAAGATAGTTCAAACCCTATTTTTTATATACAGTATGCACACGCACGTATAAAAACACTACTAAGCAAAGCAACTGTTGTTCCAGAAGATATAGAAAATGCAAATTTGAGAAATTTGGGTGAACAAGCAGATACATTGCTTTTTGATGCACTTCTTCTACCTGAAGTGGTTGAGGATGCTTTTAGCTCTCGTCAAGTACAAAAACTACCAGAGTATCTAAAATCATTAGCAGCATCTCTACATAAGTTTTACTATGATGTTCGCATGATAGGTACAGAGGATGAAGCAAAATTACTAAAACTTCTTTTAGTAGTAGCACTTAGTCTTAAAACTGGATTATCTCTTATGGGCATAGAAGCAAAAGATAGAATGGTTAAGGAAGATAAAGAAGCTTAGTGTCAAAACCTTTTAAAGGTTTTGACTAAAAGTTAGGATCTATCGGGTCTTTACACGGAAGTATATCTTTTGCTTTTTTAGCCTTTGCATAACATGATATAGCCTCAGTATTGTTATCTAAAAAATCATTCATTTTTTGTTTCATATCTTTATCCCAAATTTTAAACTTATCAAAACTGTAGTCATCACCATATTTATCTACTATTAAAGTTCTACACTCATTAGCTTCTTGTGTTGTTAAAGCATTATTGAAACACTTTTTGGCATAAGACATAGCTTCTAAATCTTTAGTGGCATTTTCTTTGTAAAAAGGTATTATATCCTCTTCAATTATCTCTGCTCTAAGACCATTATCTCTAGGAGATTGTCTATACTTTTTAACTATTTGTTGGGCATCCAAACCTATAGAACAAGCAGTAAAACCAACTACTAGCATTATTGAAATAAGCACTTTTTTCATATGATACACCCTTTAATTTTTTAAAATTATACTATAATAGTGCTTAGACAATAAGAAAGGCAGTTCAATCGTATGATATACAAAATAGTAATTTTTTTATCTTTTTTTATAACTTTTTTAGATGCAAGTAAAGATATATATAAGGTTGTTCCTATCGTATCTTCAAACCCTACAGCAGGTACAGGTGCAGGTATTTTGGGTACATATATGTACCATTTTGATAAAAGTTCATCTCCATCTCAAGCTATAGCATCATTACAATATACAAATACAGATAGTTATAATATCTTTTTAGTAAATAAACTCTTTTTCAATCAGGATAAATGGCAGTCAAATACACTATATGCTCATATATTTAACAATTCTGAGTTTTCTGTGGATTTATCAGATAATCCTATATCTATTATTCCAGATGTGATAAATCCTAACTTTGAAGTAACAATAGATGCAATCCTTGAGCAGTTATTGTATATGTTTAGAGATGATATATATTTTGGTGGTCAAGTGTTTTATCTTGATCAAAGAATAGATGCACGTAATGAAGAGGGTGAGTTTTTTATGAGATCTAATGGTATAGAGTCATTAAAACGTGGTGGATATGGTCTTACATTTTCTTACGATACAAGAACAAAAGATGAAAAATTTTATCCAAGAGATTCTTATTGGATAAACCTTAGTTTTAATAATTTTCCAAAATTTATGGGTAGTAATACAGAGTTTTATAATTTTATGTTAAATGCAAGAAAGTATATACCATTTGGTAAAAAAGATGATGTATTGGCGTTACAGTTTTATGGGCAGTACTCTAGTGAAGATACTCCAGATGGAGCATTACCAGCGATGGGTGCAAAAAATATTATTAGAGGTTTTCCTATAGGTAAGTATAAAGCAAGATTTTTAAATAGTGCACAGGTTGAGTATAGATGGAGACTTAAAGATACAAGTTTTAGGTTTGTTCCTTTTTTTGGTTATGCAAATCTCTCTGGTGGCTCAAAAGGTACAGGTGAAAATCAAAACAGAGACTCTAACAATGGTGATTACTATAGTCAAGGTTTAGGTTTTCACTACATATTATCTAAGGATTATCAGTTGGATTATCGCTTGGATGTAGTGTACAGCAGTGATGATGAAGTATCTGTATATGCTACTATCAATCAAGCTTTTTGACATTACATTATGTGCATAAATTCAAATCTTAAAACTTGAGGCGCTACCAACAAAAAAAACGGTAATAGACTCTATAAATGAGTAAGAAATTAGCTAGTTAAGTTAGGTAAAAAGGTTGACTATATTAGAATTGTCAGAAACAATAAAAAAGTAAAAAAGAATGATTAATT
>Ga0256827_10002007_pt1 | contig 13130 bp, 8 predicted proteins | sample CV84metaG_FD_185977 | JGI IMG/M metagenome (GOLD analysis project Ga0256827, IMG submission 185977) | Hydrothermal vent microbial communities from East Pacific Rise, Pacific Ocean - CV84 | ecosystem: Environmental > Aquatic > Marine > Hydrothermal vents | place: Pacific Ocean: East Pacific Rise... | reverse complement strand
ACTTCGATATTGTTTGTCAAAGCATCTTTTAGCAACAGCTTAATTTTATCGAGCAAAAGATCAAGAATTTCCAAAGGGAGAGGGTTTTTAAAGGTTTTGCAGTTGTATGCAGATCGAACCCAATCTTCATAGTTATTACAGTTGAATTCGAGAAAAAAGCTTTCTACTATCCATTTCGACCATGACTCATTCATGGACATAATACGCTCATTTGTATTCAAATTTAAATCATGAATTAATTGATCAGTTAACCAAACAGGAACTTTTCGCTTTACGCGTTCAAAAAGCACAGAAGAAGGTGTAATTTCCTTTAAAGAAACGTGTGGCAACTCTTTATACGCAGATTTAAATTGTCGCCAATAAGGTGAATCAATAATAAATCTTAGTGTAAAATTTTCTTCTCCTTTTTCCCGTAACGACATATCTATGGTTTCGTATGTTTCTTTTCGTGTAATGGGAGAATTGACAAAAATTATTTTGTCGTTACGTCGTAAAGAAAATGGATCATGGATTAGTTCAATCATTTAGATTCTCATCTCCTAAAGAATCAAAATTACAATTACTGTATAATTGTTCTTTATAAATCAACTTTAAACAAAGTGCCAACAACTGTTTTTTCGAAAACTCATGGTTTTCTATTATTGAATTAAAAACAGGAAAGAGCTCTTGCTCAACAACAGGATGATCATATCGATCAATTTTTTTTAGTCCGATTGATGTAATTAAGTTAACTGACTCGTCTTTTGTTTGTAAATTTTTAATAACGTCTAGTTTGCCTTGTACATAGCGATAATCCTCCTTCATTAATTTTGAAGTTGGTTTCCCTGTAATTATAGATGTGATTTCATCAAAATTGATATCTTTATCTTTATAATCATCAGGCATTCCAATTAATGGGAAAAGAGGTGGTGGAATTTGGTCATCTATAATAATTGTTATATCTGTGATTTCAATTTTTATTCGATTGTTTAAATCTATCCAAAACCGTTCTGTTTCAGGAAATTTTTCCTGCTTAGAGCTTGCATTTAGCAACTCATTTCCCACTGAATCATCAGTACTTAACATTTCTTTTGCTAGGTCAGAAATATCTTTACTATCGAAAGGAATTGCTCGTCTGAGACCAGAAATAAAGGTTTTTTCTTCTAAAGTTAAGCCGGAGAGATTTTCAACCATTACAGGGAGTTCGTTAGCCCATTCTCTAAGCTTAGCATGAATTTCTTTACAACGTTTAGAGAATGTTTCTCCATTAAGCTCTCGTAATAACACGGGGTTTTCTATCATATGACCAAGAGCTCGAAAAACAACTCTATTGGCTCCCGTTAATTTTTCATATCTAAACGAACATTTAGTCGGTAGAGAAATTGCCTTCGCAAGTTCTTCTGGAATTTTAGATTTTGCAATTGGATTTCCGTTTGTATTATAAAATGTCAAACGTCCAAGCTCATTACGTATTACAAGGGCGATTAGAATTGGAATTAAACCGTTTGGAATACCAAAGGGTGGTTCAATTAACTCTACAAACAATTTTTGAAGATTCTTTTTTTTACTTCCGCCCGATCTCATATAACGTCGGATTACATCAATAATGTCAGGAATCTCTATATCCTTATTGCTGTAATCAACCAAGGACCATTCACCGTTGAGGTCTTTTATTAACATGTTATTTTCAACAAGAACACCATCTACAACAGCAGCATCTAATGAGGATTCTTTAAAGCCAAGGTACTGATCTTGGTTTGCAGAAGTTTCTTCAAAATTTAAAATCGCTTGTGTGAGGTTTTTTAGAACTGCTTTTTTAGAATCTTGCCATTCATTTAAGGATGGGCATCGCGCCAGGATTTCTTTGTTACATTGATGTGCTACTGATTCTGCTATTTTTATAAAAAGATCATACCAATTTGTGACCACAAAAGCTGATTTCTTTTGTCCTGCCTTAAATATTTCGGTACCAGATTTAAATCCTTCCGAACCGAAATAATTCATAAACTCTTGTCGTAATGAAGACCGAAGGTGAGCAAACTCCTCTTCAAAAGCTTTCTGACGTTCTGAATCAAGATCTCCTCGGTCAAGAATACGCATTACCGCCGCAAAACGTTTAATATTCATTTTGATTTCAACAGTGTAGGCGGGTAGCATAAAGTATGATTCAGATGGTTTGCATTGAGCAATTTTGTCTCGCCATCCTCGAATCATAGGGTCGCTGTCAGGAACAATTAGATAGAGAACGGCGGAACACCATGCTTGTCCATGAGATTCAACAGCAGGATTAACTTGTGGCATTTTGTTAAAATCCCATGATCGAATATCTGGAATCTCCACGCGAACCCTACGAATAATGCCTGATTTTTCAGGAGCTAAATCAAAATCTCCTAGATATTCAGTAAGCTCTTCTTTAATACGTGGGGTTTCGCGAATAAACTGTGCTGGATTTCTCAGGTAGATTTCTTGTTCTTCATTTTTTATTATTTCTTCAATATCAATACCTGCTACCCCAAATGACCAGATATCAGTGTGCCCATTCTTGGAAAGAGCCTTGGCTTGAATGCAACGATCCAACGCTGCATTAACATCCTTTGATGTAAGCTCTTCTTTTCCTGCATCTGCTAAACAGAAACAAAACATATCTGTTGTTACTTTAACGTTAGCAACCGATAAAATTAGAACATACCGAAGTAAAATTAAGACTTCTTCGTCCTCTTTTGGGGTTTTTCTTAGTGCATCTTTATAGTTTTTAAATAGGGTTCTCTCATTTTCCTGCAGGGCTGCTTCAAAAAAAGGGAATAATTCATGAGGACGAATTAATTCTGAAGACGCAATCTTTTCTCTACTAGGCATCTTTTTTTCAGCAAGCTGTGCATACATACCATTGGTTTTATCAGCCATGTAATAAAACGCGGTTCTATTCATTTGAGCAATATTATCAGATAATCGAAGCAGAATGCTTGCGGTAGCAGGGTGAAGGGGGTAGGTTGGTCTTATAATGTCGCGCATAATATCGGACTGTTCCATCCCTTTCCATAGCTCATAGTTTGGCATGATATGGGCAAGATGATCCCAATTAGGGAAATTATTTTTTAATAATTCGTTCCCTTTTTTTGTTTGCGAGATCATTCCGGAGAGTAAATGGTAACCTTCTGCTTCTGCAATTTCCAAACGGATACGAATATCTGGTTTATGAAAACGATCAGTTACTCGTTTAAAGGTGTCGGAATCTAAAGACTGTAATTGTGCACGACTACCATATTCAGCCATACTAAAATGAGTAAAGCCCATAAATGCAACTTTCCCACCTCCACTAATATTTCTTCCACAACTTTTTTCTAAGAATTGTTGTAACGCCATGACTTCTGCGCCGAGATCTCGTTCCCCTGCATTGTGTCCTTTTAATAATTGTTCTAAGGCAAAACCAAATTCATCCCATAAAACAAGAATTCCTTTATAGCCGTGAGTCTGAATGTTGGATGCTGCTTTCGCAAATGCATCTCCTACATTACAAATCCCAGCTTTTTGTAACGTATCACGCAAATCAGCGCCGTGCGTGATTGTCTTATGCCAAGATTCTAGTTCTAAAAAAGCTGTTTCGTCCTGGTCTTGCTCTAAAGCCTTTAAAAGATCTTCCGACGTTGCGAAGTTTGTCTCTGAGTTAGGGTGATATGAAGCTCCGTTACCTAGCATTTCTTTAAAACGTGCAGCGGCAGCCTCATACCACGTGGAGCCGATGATATTTTTTGGATCCAGATTATTAGCTCGGAGTTCTGCAATAAGATTTTTAAGTAATGCGTTTTCCAACGAGGCGCCTTCACCAGCTGAATAAAGAGGAATAACTAACCATGGAGTAAAGTTTTCACCTTTGCCTAGGACTTTTTCTAGTGCAAGCAAATCGGATGTCCAATTTCGAGTTTTCATCCGATCCCAAATCGGTTGTAACGAAGGATGATCAAGACCTTTACGGAACATACGACATAGCACAGCAACCATGTAGCTTTTGCCTGATCCATAAGCACCATGGCATAAGACTGCTCGAGAACTTGGGGCATGCAAGGAAGTTGCGTCTTTTAAAAATCTAAAAACTTCTAATGTTGATTTAACAGGCACAAATGCCTCAATAATTCGATCATCGTGTAACGCCTGATCCAACTCCACAACAGGAGCTTTGTTATCACTTACTTGAAAATAGTCATTGAGATAGCTCATTTCTAATTTACCTCCTTCCGTGTTAGTGTGGATCTTAACACAATAACATCGGTGGTTCTCATTCGTTCTATAACACAAAATAAGGATCGGGTGGTTTCTTCTCGGTCTCGATCCAGCACTATAATACCAGCTCCCGAGCTAAAGGTGGAAAGCTCTTGCCAAATGGTTTTTTGTTGTGTTCTGCTCCATGAATCACAAGCATGTAGTGGGCCCTCAATCAAGAGGAGTCCTTCCTTAGCTCGTTCCTTAATCTTTTTTAATGCTGAACTAACGGATATAACTGAAGCGTCATCATCAAAAAAATCATTGTTAGAAAGGATGCTGCTTTTAGGGTAGAGATCTTTAAAGCAAGCACTTAGTAAATGTAAGGTTTCCCAGTTGTTACTTGTAAATAGTATCGTTCGGTAGCGCACTTTGAACGATAGATAGCGGTTCAATATGTTTTCAAATTCAGTTTTTTTTATTTCCATTTTATAGCCCCTGTTTTGTAGCAATATTCTCGAAGATTCTGTAATGGAGAGCTTCCTTGCACGCGAAAATGGATGTTATCCAAGTCTTGTTTTCGAGTATATTCAATCATCGATGAACATTTTTTATCATACCGCATCTCACTCAACTGATCACGTAAATCGGTATCACGCATTCCTAGCATCTTGCCGAAACCACGTTTTAACAAATCGGGTGTGCCTACCGTGGATTGTCCTCGGAAATAACGTCGATGTAGTAAAAGTGCCGTATAAACAATCAATTCTCGGTTAGGTTTTACGTTTGTTCGTCGGATCATCCATGTGCTTGAGCCTTCTTGTTTTGATTTTCGGCGTTCAATCAAAGCAAGTAAGTATAGCATTTGACCAGGACGAAAGGATGCGTCTACCCCTGAAAAATAGGTGTTGATAGTTTTGTCTGCTAGATCAAGACCTAATTGTTTAGCTTCCAATAGAAGGGATTCCTTAACTTCATTTATTAGCATCCAATTTCCATCCACATCAAAGGATAAAAATAACGAAGAATATGGGAAGGCAGTGTTTACGCATAAATGGATATGAAATAACCACCAAGAAAGTGCACTATTAACATGAGGATCTTCTCTAAAAATACATTCACCTAAATCTGAGAGTTTAATATTTTTCCCAGCACCTTCAATTAATTCAGATCGTAATAACCAGTTTTTTGCAGCAGTATTTTGATTTGCTCCTGCTAAAAATTTTTTTCGAAATTCAGATAAGTTAGACTTTGAAAATATAGAAGGGTTGCTTCGCACTTCTCTTAGCGCAGCTTCAATCCAATGTTTTTTTATAGGAAATGATTGTGTGTCTAAGGGTTTTATTTCTGAGGAATCCATAATATTATAACCATCCATTACAAATGACAAATTAAACAATTGGGGCTTGAAGTATCTTCGACTTCGACCCCTCCGAAAGTTTCTATTAAACGTTTATTTCCCTTTCGGGATTTTAACCATTCTTGACGTTTAAAATATTTTTGCTTTATTTCTTGCTGAAGCTTTTGGTCGCGTAATGCTGTAATAGGCATATCTTCCATCCAGGTGAACAAGGTGCCTGTTTTTTGATCTCGACGTTCATATTCTTCTGCCTGTGCAAATTGTTCTGGATACATTTCTAATAAACGCACCCATTCGTATTTAGATTGATAAAAACAGAAAAAACAACCAGAGTGTGATCGTCCCCAGCTTAGATATGGAGGCATTCCAATCCCACTTTCTTCAAGAATTCGCATAACTCCATCAAAGTCAATTCCATCTTCTTTAAATGGAAAAACGGTTGTTAAATTTGGCTTTCCACTAATCAGTCCCGTTCGATTTTCATCTGCACGAATTCCAACATAGCTAATAACTGGGGCATCCCCAATATATTCTTCGTAAGGTTTTAATTTTAAAAGTTTAGTACACCAACGCGCTTTAGGTGAAGGAAGATAGTTCCCAAAAACATCCAGCCAATGATCGAATCCCTTTTTAGCATTAAGATAAATAATTGGTTTTCCAAGAAATGCTTCTACAAGTGCAAGGTACTCATACGTTTCCTGGAGTTCTTTTCCTGTATCACAAAAAACATATTCCATATCTGGAATCTTATCACGCATATATAAAGCTAGCGCTGTACTGTCTTTTCCTCCTGACAAACCACATATATGTCTTGTTTTAGCCATAACCTATCGTCTTAATTTATTTAACCTTTCAAATTGTCCCATAGTACTCTAGATGCTGCGAGAAGTGCAAGTTCTCCGTGTTCTTTTATGAGGTTTTGCATCTGTTTTTCTACTTCTTGGATTTCTTTATCATCCACACTCGTAGCCAATAACACTTGTGCTTTTTCTTCACCGTTTGGTTTTGTAACGCACAACCGAACGCTTTGAGTATTATTTTTGCTATTTTTATTAAAAGAAAAACCTTCTGTTCGAGAAAACCGCGTTGTTAATTCAAATACGAGTTGTTTGTATTTATCCTCGTCTTGATCGATCCATTTTTCGGCGGGCTTATAAACAACCACACTTGCTACTGAATTCAACCAATGATCAAGAGGTTGATTCACTTCTTGTAGCCGATAACAAAATGCTTTGAGTTCTTTTTCTGTTACATACGGGAAAAGTGTTTTTGCACGAGCAGAAATTTCCGTTCGGAATTTTTCAATTTCCATTTTTTTATATCCAAAACCTTTCATTAAATCATTCCCGATTCTTTCTAATAGTCCTTTATATGCACCCTGCAATTCCTGAATAGACGCTTCTAAAATGCGAGTAAACTTTTTTGCATTTGCTTGATCTGTTCCTTCGGGAGTTACGGGTTTGCATCCACACGATTTAGGGAGCACATCAAAAAGTAAAGTGAGTGGATTTCGAGCATCCATCAGTGCATCACGCACAGCTTTTGTTGCAGGAGTAAGATTCGTTGTTTTTTTTGTGTAAGGTGGCAAATTTCCTATTAAAACAAAAAGAGGTCTAATAATGTCTAAAAGCTCTGGTTTTTGACTCGATTTCTTTATGTGTAGAATCGTTGAAAGGCGTTCAAAGGCGTTTGAACGTAAGCCATCAAGATTACAATACTGAAATTCAAAGAGATCGGGTCTCTTGGTTAATCGCAAAAATTCTGCACCTGTTAATTCACTTAAAAAAGTTCCCTTTTCATAACAAGCAATATTTCGTTTGTTAATGGTGTAAAAAATAGCAAGAAGAAGGGGAGCCAACCCCTTTCTTATACCATAAGGTTTTTGAGCTAATTCATTAAGAAGAAGGTCTATTGAAACAAGTTCATCCATTTTAGATTTTAATCGATCTTTTAAATAATCAAACACAGGGACTAACTTCAAGGGATCTTTTTTAGAGAGCTCTAACTTGGCACCATTCTCGGTTTCAATATGTAATTCACCCATTTTTAAAACAGATAGATACATTGACATTTCAGGCGGTGTTTTTGATGCATCCATCCCTAAGAAAGGTTGGTTTGGGCGCTCTAAAACACCTTCGATTAGACGCATTCTTGCACCAGCGGCTGCTGCACTTATATTTTGTCGATTAATGAGCTCATTATTAATAGAAGGAGCCTTTCGATATAATTCATCACAAATATCTGATAATTTTGAAACCAATTCTTTCCCAGAGGAAATGTTTAACTTTCTGCCATTCCAATAACATTGCAAAGAAAAGGTGCTTTCAAGATGCTCAAATCCTACCGATTTATTAATGGCATCTTCTAATGCTTTTTGAGCTAAAGTTCGTTTTCTTGAAACGGTTTCTCGTGCATATCGATCTCCATTTAGTTCTGGAGTATTTTGTGAAATCCAATCCCAAACTTGAACTTCTCTAATCAAAGGAGCAAGTCCTTGTAGTTTCCCTGGAATAATAACCAAATAATTTGAATTCTCTTTAAAAACAGAAGAGCGAGCATTTTTTATTGCTTCATCAACATCTGCTTTATTTAAGCACAATGGTGTTAATGCAAATCCATCCTTCTGTTCCTCTATCAATTCTGTTGGTTTTTTTAAATCAGATGGTTTACAAAAGATAACAGGAAAGTGCCGAAGGGTTCCTGTTTGAATATAATGACGACGAGCAACTAAATTTGTATTTTCTAAATGAGTTCGAATAAAATCTGTAGGGCTTGTTATTGAGCCAATAACACTTTCCGCATCTTCTTGTGCTTTTTGTAAATCAACACTTATATGGGGCCACAAACACAACCCACTAGAAATGCCTCGATCAAACAAAACGCGTTTTCCCTTATCTGTTTGCAACCATTCTATTTCTTTAAGAACCTTGGAATCATTTAAGCGACCTGTAATACAGAGTGAAATAGCTTCAGGCGTTGGTCTTAAATCATTATTATTTAACAAATTAAAAACACCAACCGTTTTTATAATTTGCAAATGAAGAGGATTATCCGTTACGAAAGAAGAAACCATTGAATCAATAACAGTCCAATGTGTTGTTGAAAATGTAGTTGCAAGATGATGCCCTAGATTTGAATGGATATAATCATACAAATTATAAACACGATATAATCCATTTTGGTTCGTTAAGTGAAAAGCTTGTAAAGCAGAAGCCTCATTTCCAAAAAGAAAACTAAAAACAGACCTTTGGTTTTGTCCAAACCGATGAAGAACTCTGTGTAATAAAGGTAAAACAGAAGGATCAACTGGAGAAATTCGAGGAGCAAAAGTTAATAATATATCCAGATTTGATGCCACGCCATACCATCCTAAATGATGAGCCAGTCGCATCGATTCTGTTATTTTCTTTTTTTCATGCGAATTTAAATCTTGTTTATAAGTACTTAAAGCTTCCGCAATTAACGCAGTGCTTTGCTCCATCGGATGTTGAAAAACAATTTCATCATACCTGCCAGCAACTTTCTCCCATTCTTTCTTTGCTGTTAATCCTAAACTCGCTGCATAAGCACCAAATCCTTGATGTAAAATGCCGACAATAAAAAAGGGTAACTCTCCACTACGAGATGCTTCCTCTGCCAATTGTTGCATTAAGTAAACATCACTTGTGTTTGTGGTTTCTGCCGCAAATTCTAATGATTTTCCGAGCTCATCTATAATGATTAATAAGCCATGTCCTTTTTGGTCTGCGCTTATTTTTTTATTAACAAGGTTTATGAGGCTAAGAATTTCCGTATCTGAAATCTCCTCTAGATTAAGAAGGAATTGTATTTTTTTTGCTCGTTTATCAAAGCCAGACGAATAAACATGTTGTAGTGAGTTTTTTATTCCTTTTTGAATAATTTTTGCCAAAGGTTCTCGTGAACCTGTTGCTAAAACAGGAATAAACTGGGGAGGAGAAACATCAAAATTAGAATAATTCAAACTCGTGGATAATTTCTTTGAAAAGGTCTTTATATTTCCAGAAAACCAATGAGCTAACAAAAGAGCAAAACTAGATTTCCCAGATCCATAATCACCAATAATTCTCCAACTTCTCTGACTAGAATCAACACGAAGTCCATCTGAAATCCTTTGAACACAATCAACAACCACGTCAGTTAAAACGTATGAATCTAATGCTTTAGGATCATAGAAATCACGCTCTAAATGTGTTGACCTAAGAAACCGAATCGGAGCTTTGTTTACTTGTTTCATTTGTAAATTCCTTTTAACAATTCATCTGATACAGCTTCGAAATCATCGAATTTTCTTTCAAGCAATCGACTTGTTGATGAATCAGTAAATGTAAATAAATGTGAAAATTGGGTTAAATTATTTAAGCGATCCTGAATTCCTTCCTCAGAAAGTTTTAAAACCTGCCCTGGACTATTTAAGCCATTCGCTATTTGTTCATAAGATAATGTTCGTTCATCCGAAAAAGATTTTTTCCAAAAATCACACAAACAAAACAAAAATAGTGATAAACTAATCTCTGGCTTGTTCCCGCGATTAAACGTGTAAATAGGTTCTTTTTTCCCTGCTGAAGATCCATCTTTATCCCCAGAAAACTCAATTAGCTTAAGCTGTACCAACGGGCAATCTAGATTATCTTCTAATACTTTACTCTTTGTCCCACGAGTCGGAACATACGTATGAAAAAAAACCTTCAATAAACTTTCAAGAGAGTTTTTAGAAATCTTGTGTTGTCCTTCTAATTCCCGAATAATCATGGACACAATAACAGACGGAATCATCTCTGATTCTTGCCAGCGATTTAGTAAATAATACCAAGCAAAAAGGGGCTCATTCGCCGTTGAAACCCTCCAATGCAATAACCACAACGTTTGAGAATCTTCAAGATAAGGATCAAATCCTTTTTGTTGATCAAATATTTTTTCACCAAATGGGGTTGTTTGATATAAACGCCCACTCTTCAATGTAATAATTCCTGTTAAAGATGCCCAAAAACGAATAGACCGAACCATGTTTTTACCAACCCCAAGTTGAACCATTGCATTATTTTCATCTGAAAATAAATCAGGAGTTAATTGTATTGCATTAAATGCTTTTGGAAGCCATGCATATCGAAATGCAAACGTTTCATGTCCAGAAAATTTATAGTCCATACCAACCTTTAAATATTTTTAATAATAACTTGTCCAATAGGGTAAACAAACCTACAAAAAAAAGCACTTAAATTCTCCCTCTTTTGTTCTATTAAGCAATTAATTTTAACGGATAAAAATCTGTGTTCATCTGTGTAATCTGTGGACAGAGATCTGGTTCGGACACATCGGTGTTCTTTGTCGGATTCAAAGGAACAAGAGGTCAGTTAAAATATGTCGTTCTCTGTTATCGGCCTATCCGTTATCAGGGAAAATCGGTGCTGATCTGGCAACTTTCATACTCTCAAAAAAAAGTGAGATTTTTATAGAAAAGGATTCCAAACCAATAAAAAAAATTACTGAATAGTTTGGATTAGAGGCGTGTGAGAAACAAATTCGCTTGGCACTTTAATAAAATTAGGACCATATTGATTTGTGGAATTTATCAAATAATAGTGTTCTGGAAGCCGGGCCAAAAGAAATAATTTGTAATCCATTTCTTTGCTATCATCTCTAACAAGAGTTGCATTGAGTACAATCTCTCCTAATTTGCGCTCATTAGCAGGGAAAAGATGAGGAATAGAAATTTCTACAACCCAAAGTAATTCAGGTAATAATCCAGATAGTGCATCGATAAGAAAAGACGATTCTTTTTTCCCTTTCCAACATTGAATTGAGCTTAAATGGGTAAGGTACTCTTTTTGCTCAATGCAGAGTGCTCGCAAGACAACCGTCTGATTTTTTGGATCTGAATGAGTTCGTAACCGTTTAATCCATTGATTTTTTTTCTCTAACTTTGAGTGTAAAGAATAAAGAAATTGCAATGCCTGAGCTTCTGCAATGATTCCTCCATAGCATGCTTTCGATTTTTTTAACTCAACTACATACTGAACTTGTTCTGGTTTTACATACAATCTGGGAACACAAAAATTAGGTCCAAAATTATCGTCATGACCAATAAAACTACTTGTCCACATTTCACTAGGGATATAACCAACCCCTCCGCCAATATTAAAATAACTCATATCTGCGTCAGGTGCCCATGTGTCTTTATTAAACGTATGTCCGTAAAAAGGAATAATATGCTTTGCATCCTTTGCCATTGGACCAGACATACTAAATCCAAGCAATCCACCACAACCCGATTCGATTCCTGCATAGAGATGTTTTTGATAGGGAATATCGGTACGAATATTCGGATTGTCTATGGACGTTTTTTCATAATCCAAATCAGCATATCCAATGCTGAATGCTTTAAAAATCTCTTGCATACACGCGACGGTTAGTCCATCTGAAGGATGATAGGGTTTTGAAGAAACTTGTTGTGCAATTTTATTTAACATTCGATAAGAGATGTTTTCATTAGGAATTAGCCTCGATAAGAGAGATCTTAATGCCACATGAGCACAAGATTTATTCAAGGTATTTTGCTGACAATATAAAATACCTTTAATTGAAAATCTTTTATCACAGAAAGAAACATCATAATTATTAGGAGAAGGTACACAATTATGCTTATGTTCATATTTTTTAAAAACAGCTTCAAAAATATGCCATTGGTCTTTATTCTGGGTTGAAATATAATCCCGTTTAAGGATTACATATCCCACAAAATCATTGTTGTTCTGATTAGCAAGGTCATTGATCACTTGAAAGTCTGACTTCCAAAAAGAAAGACGCTTTAAACCCCGACATACATATTGAGGATACAAAGTGAGCAATTCTACGTTTTCTTCTTCAATAATTCCTGCAGGCGAAATATCTTCAATAAGCAACGTTTTACAATGAAACGAGCGAGCAAGAGAAAAACAGCGCCGAATGGCGGGAATTCCTTGAAATTCATTATCAATTAGATTGAAACTAGAAAAAGGACAATTAAGACTAACTAATTTAATGGATTTAGGGCTTACGTCTCTGTGAGCATTTTGCATGTCTTGAAATGTTTTTATTTAAAGCACAGCTTACTACCTTCTGTTTTCCGTTGAGCGGATTCCACCTTGGCAATAAACTGACCAATTTCCTTTGTATATTTCATCTCCACTTTAATTGGTCGAACTTTATCACCAAACTGTTTTTTTAATTCTCGAGCAATTTTTGGACTTGAATATACCGCAGACATAATTTGAGCTCCCATTGTTATGATCGAAGAAGCAATGTAGTTATTTTTTTCCGATTGTGCAACCTAAATTTATTTTTCAATATTTCCTTGTTAAAATAATGGATAAAAAGAATCGAGAAATTCCGTTATCAGGGAAAAATCGGTGCTGATCTGGAAAATTTAATTTAATTATCTGTTATTGGTGTATTGGTTATCAGAGAAAATCCTTACTCCTCCTTTTTTCTCCTCTAAAAAATACCGTTCTTGGGTTTTCTTTGCGACTTTGCGTCTTGAGCGTAGCGGGCGCGAGTATAAAAAATACCGCCCTGAATACTTAAAAAACCCTAAATC
>Ga0256827_10002006_pt1 | contig 13135 bp, 5 predicted proteins | sample CV84metaG_FD_185977 | JGI IMG/M metagenome (GOLD analysis project Ga0256827, IMG submission 185977) | Hydrothermal vent microbial communities from East Pacific Rise, Pacific Ocean - CV84 | ecosystem: Environmental > Aquatic > Marine > Hydrothermal vents | place: Pacific Ocean: East Pacific Rise... | reverse complement strand
TTCTTTTCTTTGGTCTTTATCGGTGCAATAACCATCAGTTTAAATGGCTATGCACAAACCGACGACTTCCCCGGGACAACCCTGAATTTTGATGGGTCTGATGATTATGTCGACTGCGGAGACAATTCAAACTTAGATTTAACAGACAGTCTTACAATAGAAGTTTGGATTAAAGCCGATAGTTGGAAAAGTAATGTTTGGGAAGGCAACATAGTATCAAAAGAAGGAAATATTAGTGGATATATGCTACGGTGTGGAGATGGAGGAAAATTAAGTTTTAATATAGGTATAACCGGTAGTTGGCATGAGATAACTACCGGTTCAACTGATACATTATCCTTAAATGTATGGTATCATATTGCAGCTGTTTATGATGGAGCTACTCAAAAAATTTATATAAACGGAGACCTTGTAAAAAAAGACTCTGTAACCGGCTCTGTTGCAACAAATACAAAACATTTATTAATTGGAACAAGTCCAAGTTATTATGATAGATGCTTTTCCGGTCAAATTGATGAAGTGAGGCTTTGGGATGTGGCGCTTGATTCCGTTCAAATCCGTGAAAACATAAATCTGCCTCTTTCAGGTAATGAAACCGGGCTGGTCAGCTATTGGCAATGTAACGATGGAAGCGGAACCACCCTTTCGGATGCAGTGAGCGAGAACAATGGTGTCCTCACCAATATGACAGATGATGACTGGGTAAATTCTACCATTCCTTTCGGACCGGGTTATTCCGATACGGAAACAGAAGCCGCCGATACAGTTAATTTTACCAATACCGGTATGTTGATGAATTTTAGTTCCCAAAACGGAGCGGAAATTACCGTGACCCGAATCGACACCCTTCCTAATGTGGAACCCACTGAACCGGATGAAGTATTTGACAATCAATATTGGATAGTAAACCGCTATGGAAGCGGAAGTTTTAATACGGATATAACCTTTACCGTAAGCGAAGATCTAACCACATTAGATGAAAGTAATCCGTCCAATATTAAACTTTATACCCGTTCGTCAACAGCAGATACCAATTGGGTTTTTCTAAAGAATGCAACATCGGTTAATTCAGCAAACAATGAAGCCACTTTTTCAGGGATTACCGGTTTTAGTCAGTTTATTATAGCTACAACATCCCCGGCGGTTATTACTTTATACCAAAACCATTTTGACCTGAAAACAAACAACTTCAATTCCATAGATGTTGGGTATAATTCAGCCCCTGCTTTTACCGACTTGGATGGTGACGGGTTGTTGGATTTGATGGTAGGGGAAAGTTATGGTAACCTGAATCATTATGAACAGGATTCGGAAAATTCCACCTCTTTTCATCTTGTGACAGATAATTTTAATTCCATAAATATTGGATCCCATTCAACTCCTGTTTTCACTGATCTGGATGGTGACGGGCTGTTGGATTTGATGGTAGGGGAAGGTGATGGTAATCTGAATCATTATGAACAGGATTCGGTAAATTCTACCTCTTTTCATCTTGTAACAAATAGTTTCAGTTCCATAGAGGTTGGGTATAATTCAACTCCTGCTTTTACTGATCTTGATGGCGACGGGCTGTTTGATTTGATGGTAGGGGAAGGTCATGGTAACCTGAATCGTTATGAAAAGTATTCGGTAAATTCTACCTCTTTTCATCTTGTAACAAATAGTTTCAATTCCATAGAGGTTGGGTATAATTCAGCCCCTGTTTTTACCGACTTGGATGGTGACGGGCTGTTGGATTTAATCGTAGGAGAACAGGATGGCTACCTAAGTCATTATGAACAGGGTGCGGTAAATTCTACCTCTTTTACTCTGGTAGCCCATCATTTCAACTCCATAGATGTTGGAGATAATTCAACTCCTGCTTTTACTGATCTTGATGGCGACGAGCTGTTGGATTTGATGGTAGGGGAACATGATGGCCATCTAAATCATTATGAACAGCAGGAGGTAAGTTCATTTGATTTTGGTAATGTACCAAAAGGTAAAACAAGGACTAAAGCTTATAGCGTTAAAGTACTGAATCTCAAAACAAACCTTGATATAGTCTGTCCCCCGGGTTATAAAATATCTCTGTCGGAGAATTCGGGCTATGCTCAAAGCTTGTCCATTGCTCCCACGAACGGACGAGTATCCGATTCAATATATGTCCGCTTTGAGCCTGTAGATACAGTAACTTACAGCGGGAATATATCGCATAGCACTACCGATGCCGAAACAAAGAATATTGCAGTAAACGGAACCGGTGTCATTTTACCTGATAATTTCCCCGGTAATGCACTTGACTTTGATGGCACGGATGATTATGTCGACTGCGGAGACAATTCAAACTTAGATTTAACAGACAATCTAACAATAGAAGTTTGGATTAAAGCCGATAGTTGGAAAAGTAATGTTTGGGAAGGCAACATAGTATCAAAAGAAGGAAATATTAGTGGATATATGCTACGGTGTGGAGATGGAGGAAAATTAAGTTTTAATATAGGTATAACCGGTAGTTGGCATGAGATAACTACCGGTTCAACTGATACATTATCCTTAAATGTATGGTATCATATTGCAGCTGTTTATGATGGAGCTACTCAAAAAATTTATATAAACGGAGACCTTGTAAAAAAAGACTCTGTAACCGGCTCTGTTGCAACAAATACAAAACATTTATTAATTGGAACAAGTCCAAGTTATTATGATAGATGCTTTTCCGGTCAAATTGATGAAGTGAGGCTTTGGGATGTGGCGCTTGATTCCGTTCAAATCCGTGAAAACATAAATCTGCCTCTTTCAGGTAATGAAACCGGGCTGGTCAGCTATTGGCAATGTAACGATGGAAGCGGAACCACCCTTTCGGATGCAGTGAGCGAGAACAATGGTGTCCTCACCAATATGACAGATGATGACTGGGTAAATTCTACCATTCCTTTCGGACCGGGTTATTCCGATACGGAAACAGAAGCCGCCGATACAGTTAATTTTACCAATACCGGTATGTTGATGAATTTTAGTTCCCAAAACGGAGCGGAAATTACCGTGACCCGAATCGACACCCTTCCTAATGTGGAACCCACTGAACCGGATGAAGTATTTGACAATCAATATTGGATAGTAAACCGCTATGGAAGCGGAAGTTTTAACACGGATTTAACCTTTACCATCAGCGAAAATTTAACCGCATCAGATGAAAGTAATCCGTCCAATATCAAACTTTATACCCGTTCGTCAACAGCAGATACCAATTGGGTTTTTCTAAAGAATGCAACATCGGTAAATGCAGTAAATAATGAAGCCACTTTCTCCGGGATAACGGATTTTAGTCAGTTTATAATAGCCAGAAATCCTACGGTTATTACTTTATACCAAAACCATTTTGACCTGAAAACAAACAACTTCAATTCCATAGAGGTTGGGTATAATTCAGCCCCTGCTTTTACCGACTTGGACGGCGACGGGTTGTTGGATTTGATGGTAGGGGAAAGTTATGGTAACCTGAATCATTATGAACAGGATTCGGAAAACTCTACCTCTTTTACCCTTGTAACAGGTAATTTTAATTCCATAGATGTTGGACATAGATCAACTCCTGCCTTTACTGATCTTGATGGCGACGGGCTGTTGGATTTGCTGGTAGGGGAATGGGATGGTAACCTAAATCATTATGAACAGGATTCGGTAAATTCTACCTCTTTTCATCTTGTAACAGATATTTTTAATTCCATAGAGGTTGGGTATAATTCAACTCCTGCTTTTACCGATCTTGATGAAGACGGGCTGTTGGATTTAATGGTAGGGGAAGATGATGGCAACCTAAATCTTTATGAGCAGGATTCGGAAAATTCCACCTCTTTTCATCTTGTAACAAATAGTTTCAACTCCATAGATGTTGGATCCTATTCAGCCCCTGCTTTTACAGATCTTGATGGAGACGGGCTGTTGGATTTGATAATAGGGGAATGGACTGGTAAGCTTTATCATTATGAGCAGGATGCGGTAAATTCTACCTCTTTTCATCTTGTAACAGACCAATTCAATAACATAAATGTCGGTTTACGTTCAGACCCTACATTTACCGATCTTGATGGTGACGGGCTGTTGGATTTGATTGTAGGGGAACGGGATGGCTACCTAAATCATTATGAACAGCAGGGGGTGAGTTCATTTGATTTCGGTAATGTACCAAAAGGTAAAATAAGCACTAAAGCTTATAGCGTTAAAGTACTGAATATCAAAACAAACCTTGATATAGTCTGTCCCCCGGGTTATAAAGTATCCCTGTCGGAGGATTCGGGCTATGTCCAAAGCTTGTCCATTGCTCCCTCTAACGGACGAGTATCCGATTCGTTATATATCCGCTTTGAGCCAGTAGATACAGTAACTTACAGCGGAAATATATCGCATAGTACTACCGATGCCGAAACAAAGAATATTGCAGTAAGCGGTACCGGTATCATTTCACCTGATAATTTCCCCGGTAATGCACTTGACTTTGATGGCACGGATGATTATGTTGACTGCGGAGACAATTCAAACTTAAATTTAACAGACAGTCTAACAATAGAAGTTTGGATTAAAGCCGATAGTTGGAAAAGTAATGTTTGGGATGGTAACATAGTATCAAAAGAAGGAAGTAATAGTGGATATATGTTACGTTGTGGAGATGGCGGAAAATTAAATTTTAATATAGGTATAAACGGTAGTTGGCATGAGATAACTACCGGTTCACCCGATGCCTTATCCCTAAACACCTGGTATCATATTGCAACTGTTTATGATGGAGCTACTCAAAAAATTTATATAAACGGAGAACTTGTAAAAAAAGACTCTGTAACCGGCTCCATTGCAACAAATACAAAACATTTATTAATTGGAACAAGCCCAAGTTATTATGATAGATGCTTTTCCGGTCAAATTGATGAGGTGAGACTTTGGGATGTGGCTCTCGATTCTGTTCAAATCCGTGAAAATATGAGCCTGCCTCTCTCAGGTTATGAGTCAGGGCTGTTTAGTTATTGGCAATGCAATGATGGAAGTGGAATTACAATTTGGGAAATAGTTGGTGGAAACGATGGTACACTTACTAATATGACAGATGATGATTGGGTAAATTCTACCATTCCTTTTGGACCGGGTTATTCCGATACAGAAACAGAAGCCGCCGGTACAGTTAACTTTACCAATACCGGTCTGTCGATGGATTTCAGCTCCCAAAACGGAGCGGAAATTACCGTGACCCGAATCGACACACTTCCCAATGTCGAACCCACTGAACCGGATGAAGTGTTTAATAATCAATATTGGGTGGTAAACCGCTATGGAAGCGGAAGTTTTAACACGGATTTAACCTTTACCATCAGCGAAAATTTAACCGCGTCAGAAGAAAGTAATCCGTCTAATATCAAACTTTACACCCGTTCGTCAACAGCAGATTCTAATTGGGTTTATCTAATGGATGCAACATCGGTAAATGCGTCAAATGATAAAGCTACTTTTACAGGGATAACGAATTTTGGCCAGTTTATAATAGCTAAAACATCCCGGGTTATTACTTTGTATCAAAACCACTTTGACCTGAAAACAAACAATTTCAATTCTATAGATGTTGGATCCTATTCATCTCCCGCGTTTACCGATCTGAATGGCGACGGGCTGTTGGATTTGATGGTAGGGGAAGGTCTTGGTAACCTGAATCATTATGAACAGGATTCGGTTAATTCTACCTCTTTTACACTTGTAACCAGTAATTTCAATTCTATAGATGTTGGAAATTATTCAGCCCCTGCTTTTACCGATCTGGATGGTAACGGGCTGTTGGATTTGATAGTAGGGGAACATGATGGTAACCTAAATCTTTATGAACAGGATTCGGTAAATTCCACTTCTTTCACCCTTGTAACAGATAATTTCAATTCCATAGATGTGGGAGATTATTCAGCTCCCACATTTACTGACCTGGATGGCGACGGGCTGTTGGATTTGATGGTAGGAGAATATGATGGTAACCTAAATCTTTATGAGCAGGATTCGGTAAATTCTACCTCTTTTACACTTGTAACCAGTAATTTCAATTCCATAGATGTGGGAGATTATTCAGCTCCCACATTTACTGACCTGGATGGCGACGAGCTGTTGGATTTGCTGGTAGGAGAATTGAATGGAAATCTAAATTATTATGAACAGGATGCGGAAAATTCCACCTCTTTTACTCTGGTAACCCATCATTTCAACTCCATAGATATTGGAGATAATTCAACTCCCGCTTTTACTGACCTGGATGGCGACGGGCTGTTGGATTTAATATTAGGGAAAATTGATGGAAATCTAAATCATTATGAACAGCAGGGAATAAGCTCATTTAATTTCGGGAAAATACTAACAGGAAATACAAAAATAAAGGTTTACAGTGTAAAAGCATCGAATCTTACGACAAACCTTGACATATCCTGTCCTTCAGCTTATAAAGTATCCCTGTCGAAGAATTCGGGATATGTTCAGAGTTTGTCCATTGCTCCTACTAACGGACAAGTATCCGATTCAATATATGTTCGCCTTGAGCCGGTAGATACAGTAACTTTCAGCGGGAATATTTCGCATAGCAGTACCGATGCCGAAACAAAGAATATAGCAGTAAGCGGAGAAGGTGTAAATTCTTCTGATAATTTTCCTGGCCATGCACTTGAATTTGACGGGAGTGATGATTATGTTGACTGCAGAGGCAGTTCAAACTTAAATTTAACAGACAGTCTAACAATAGAAGTTTGGATTAAAGCCGATAGTTGGAAAAGTAATGTTTGGGATGGTAACATAGTATCAAAAGAAGGAAGTAATAGTGGATATATGCTACGGTGTGGAGATGGAGGAAAATTAAATTTTAATATAGGTATAAACGGTAGTTGGCATGAGATAACTACTGATTCAACTGATACATTATCCTTAAATGTATGGTATCATATTGCAACTGTTTATGATGGAGCTACTCAAAAAATTTATATAAACGGAGCACTTGTAAAAGAAGACTCTGTAACCGGCTCCATTGCAACAAATACAAAATATTTATTAATTGGAACAAGCCCAAGTTATTATGATAGATGCTTTTCCGGTAAAATGGATGAGGTGAGACTTTGGGATGTGGCGCTTGATTCAACACAAATCCGTGAAAATATGTATCAGACGCTTACAGGCTATGAATCCGGGCTGGTTAGCTATTGGCAATGTAACGACGGCAGCGGAACAATACTTTCGGATATAGTTAGCGGTAACGCAGGAACCCTTACAAACATGACTGATGATGACTGGGTATCTTCCACCGCTCCTATACCTTACGCTACCGTAGCCGATGGCCCCTGGGAACAGGATACCATTTGGGATGTGGGTCAGAATGTACCGGTTCATTCCTGGTCAAGGGTAAAGATAAAACACAATATCACCCTTAACAGCAATATGGAGCTGATAGAGTTAACCATTGATACAACGGGTAAAGTGACCATTTCAACCGGTGATACTTTAAGAGTTACCGGACATAAGCCCTAAAGACAAATAACCAAAAGGTAGCCTGCATGCAGGCAGGGTTTTTTGGTTTGCCACATTGTTTTGTTGTTAAACAACTGAAGTAAAACTCCTTTTCTTTTTCAAAAAAACTTCGCGCCTTTGCGGTAAAATATTTGTATCGCACCGAACTTTGCTGTTTATTCAAGTCAACCTGCTTCAGGATATTTTATAATAGTAACAATCGTGTGCCATACTTTTTCCCAACTACCATTCTTATTCCATTTTTGAAAATGAGGTCTAATAAACACTTTACCGTTTGTATTTTCTCTTAAAAACTGTTTCATGGGTAATTCTCTCCATTGGCATCCTGTTTTTAACCGATACAATATCGCCATAACAACCTGACATAGCTCTTCTTTTGTGTTTTTGCTAATTTTTCCGAAATCAAGATGTGTACAACTCCCTTTTTTATTATACTTTTGTTCAACAACATTTTTTTTGAAGAATAGTACGAAGTATTAATTTTTCAAAATTTATGTATCATTCTTTCTTCTTAACAACTATATGTTGGTTGGAGATGTGATAGTTAACTTTAGACAGCTTCATTTCACTTATATTCATTAAAGCCTTATGCGGGTTCTAAAACCAAAAAGATGAAAAAAATATTATTCCTGTTGGCCATCTTGTTTATTATAATTGGCAGTTCCTGCAAAAAAAACAACAACGACCCGGAACCAAAATACAAGTTCCGCCTGACAAAACTTGTTGAATCCCGTGAAGGACTTAATAATCTGGTTGTTGACTTTAGATATGAAGGTGATAAAGTAACCGGATGGAAAGATATTGACGGCGCAGGAACTGAATTTAATGTTCTGTTTAAATATTTAGAAAACAATGTAGTTGAGTCTACTTTTGTTGATTCAAATAATGTGGAATCCGGTGATAAGTATGTTTATACATTCAATGGAGAATTATTGGAAAAACTTGAAAGATATAATAAAGTAGATGGTGAGTTTGTTTTATTAGAAAAAACAATCTATCAATACAACCAAAATGGAGATGTTACTGAAACGATAAAAAGTAGTTTTATTGAAGGTGTTGAACAACAAGAAACTAAAAACATTTTTAGTTATGATAATAATCTTTTGGCTGAAATAATTGATTATTACTGGATTCAAAACACATGGAAAAAAACATTAAAAAAGAGTTTCCAATATGAAAATGGTTTACTTGTGTTGCTGACCGGAGATGCTCTTGATAATAATGCGTGGGTTCCATTTTATAAAGATGAATTTACTTATCCATCAGACGATGAGGGGGTGAAAGTTTCCGAAATTTCAAAATACGTTTTTATAAGTGAGGGTAACTGGAGTTGGTTAACCACAAATGCTTATCAATACGACAACAATGGAAACATGATTTCGGAAGAAGTTACTTCTTCGTCCAACGACAACTGGTCATATACTTACACCTACGAAGAAAAATCGGGTAACCTGTGGTTATTTAACTTCAACAAGGAGTACGGTTATCCCCAACCGTTCTATAAGTCCGGGTTTCCGTCATTACCAAAAGGGAAAGAAGAGTTAATCCTGAATTAGGACTTAACCATTGTAAAACAAGATTACCTATTTATCAACCACCAACTTACGAACGCCTGTGTTTCCCTGCTCGTCAGTTACAGATACCAAATAAACTCCATTGGAAAAATACTCCGACGATAACAAAACCTTGTTGACTCCTGCTGACAAAGAAACTTGCTTTTTATAAACTTCAGAACCCAGGAAATCATTTACACACAGAGTAATATTCTGCGACTTCTTTAAACTAACGCTCACCGTAATATTATCGGTTGACGAAACTGGATTAGGATAAACGGTATTTATCAAACCAGGATTGATAATTTTTTCAGGAAGAATGTACGAAACACCTTCAAGGCTCAGTTCAATCACCACATCATCAACCACCGGATTATCTTCGTCAATTTCAATGGGAACAACAGATGTATTCACCCCTGTTACTTCGGGATAAAGTTTATAGTTACCCATGGTTAAGTCATTAAAATTAAACGACCCGTTTTGATCGGTATACAAATAGGTAATACTTTGTTTTTCTTTATTCAACAGGTAAATGGTAATGTTTTCGCCCGAACCCAAACCAAATCGCTTTAACCCATTATCAACAACAAAAACATTTCCTTTTATGGCACCCTCTCCGCTAATCATACTTTCACTTGATAAAAGGCTAATATCATAATCCCAACAGGTTTCTGTAACTCTGCAAATATCAGCTTGCTGCCATTTTAAAGTATTACCAAAATAGGTAGGGCACATCTCCCCATAATGTTTAGACAATTCACCGGGTTGCGCTTTAATAATATATTCACCTTCGGGCAGGTTATAAAAAATATAATAGCCAAGCGTATCAAAAGTAACCGTATCAACAGGAATAAAGCTGTCTACAGAATCCTTAAAATATAAAAATGCTTTACCTATGTCAATGGGGAAATAATCGATAAAAACCTGACCCCCGATATGAAAATACACTTTATCGGGAACTAAAAGCATTTGAGAGTATGAGATTACAGTATTCGTTCCGCTATAGGTTGCCTCCACGGTAAGTTTAACTCTGTAAAGCCCGGGGGTTTGATAAGTGTGATCAGGATTTTTCTCATTTGAATATGTGCCATCGCCAAAACTCCATTCCCGGGCTACAATCTTATCAAATTTTGTTAAGTCGAAAAAGCGAAAGTAATATTTATTACCACCCTGCTTTTGCACATATTTAAAACGAGCCTTTATAATATCTGAATGATATGGCATGTTAACCTTCAGGTTCACCAAAAGAGACATGCTGGTATTTCTGAAAAATCTGAAATTAACTGTTGAGTCAACGCTCTTTAAATCTTTATCCAGTGTATAAACATTCAGTTTCCCTTTGGTTAAATTAGTTAAAATAGTATCAACATAAAAACCTTCATCATCAGTGTAAACCTCTTTACTGTACTTTTTATCTTCACGTTCAATGCCCGGTATCGAAATATAAACTTTATGTTGTGTTACTGCCGACCCGCTTCTTGAATTAATCAACTGACCCGAAACAATCAGCTGATTTGTCGGCTCAAGTGATGCATTAACCTGAGCAACACTTAACAACATTATAGAAATAAATAATATAAAAATTCTCATCATCATTCTTACCTGTTTAAAGTATAAATAAACCCAAACCGAAGTCCCATCCCTGATAAAGGATCGCTGTAAATATCGCCCCCCTTTATTCCATTAATATAATACCGGTACTCCGGTTCAACCGAAACCAGCCAGTTTTTACCAATGGCATAATCCAGCCCGAACCCGAATTTAAGATGATACTGCGGCGATTTCCTTACCGGCAGATTATAATCCAGCGAGATAACATGCGCATCATCGTCAACCGGGCTATCCTGCTTACTTAACAGAACAAAACTCACTGACGGGCCTGCATAAATACTCCATCCAAATTTACCTGTATGGTTATGATACCCAAACACAACCGAAGTTTGCAAATAAAGGTATCGGTTTGTTTCTTCTGAAACAGTTAGATGCCTTATTGAATCATATACGTCACGCTTTTGTGTATGATAAACCGGAGTGTAGATTCCATCCGTTGAATCAATTGTAACATCAACCACATCATCAAAGCTACCCATATAATCCCAGCTTACATAATCTGCTTTTACAAATCCTTTGTCGCGCGAATATTGCAATCCCAATCCGGGCCTGATAAACCAATGGTTGTTAAAATAATAAACCGGTTCAAAGCTCAGTGCATAACTGTTCTGTATAGTCAGCGAATCGAAAGAGTTAAAAATAAACTCAGGAGCGAAATACAGGCTTAATGCCCATCGTCCCGGAGTTTTAACACTTTGCTTAACCTCGGTAACACTGTTGTCATCACTAACGTTATTACTAATCAATACCGGAGAAAGCTCATTGTTCAGTGCAATGGTTCTATAATTCATAAAGCCTAAAGGGCCATCATTGGAAACAGAGCTCTCTTGTTGCTCAGATAATGAATTATTACTTTTTGTTTCTTCGGCAAGTAAGCTTTGATCAGAACTTATAATAATAACTGTTTCCGGAATAACTGTTTCCGGTTTATCAATTCTCTGTTCAGACTTACTATCCTCAGCAGAAACTGTTTCAGGTAACAAGGCATTATCACCAACAGCAGTTTTATCTATTGTAGATGAAATATCCTGATCTAAAACATGGTTATCATCCCGCTTATCATCAATTGAATCAGTGGGCATATTAACTGTAATTCCTGTCTCTGTATTAACCGGTTTTGATTTGTCAGTAACAAGCCAATAACCACCAAGCAACAAAGCAATCAACACCAGAGCGGCAGCGACTTTAGCAAATAGCGTGGTATACCATACAGGAGCAAGGTCACTATCCAATGCAGCAGCTATACCTTCCCAAACACGATCAGGTGGTTTAGATTGATATCCATCAAACTTTTGTTTAAAAATATCATTAATATGTTGCTCGTTATTCTCCAATATTCTCTTTTCTTTTTATCTTCTCCAGTTTCTTTTGTAAAGCTCCTCTTGCTCTGGAGAGTTGTGATTTAGAGGTATTCTCTGAAATCCCAAGCATCTCCCCAATCTCTCTGTGGGTGTAACCTTCAATGATGTTCAGGTTAAAAACAGTCCGGTAGCCGTCAGGCAACTCTCTGATTACATCCAGTATTTCGTTGGCTGTCATTTGTTCAACTATATTTGCGTTGAAACCTGCCGCCAGCCCTGCGTGTTCAATAGGTTTGGTAAAAGAACGCTTTATCCTTCGTTTATAATGATTTATCGCTGTGTTTACAATGGTTCGCCTGACCCATCCGTCGAACGATCCATCACCCCGGTAATCTTTAATATACCGGAACACCCTGATAAACCCATCCTGCATAATGTCTTCTGCATCGTCGCTATCAGCAGAAAAACGCAAACAAACACCAAACATTTTTGGTGCAAAAAACCTATAAAAAGCCTCCTGGGCTTTCCTGTCGTTCTTCTTTAATTTCTGTATTAGCGACTTGTCAAATTCCATTGCGGGTTATCCTTGCTTGCCACGTTAATGTGGTTTCAAAATAATTCCGCAAAATAAGAAAAACTTATATAGGATTTAAAGGTTTGACATAGAGGTATGAAAAATGGTTGCACATTAGTATACTACACAGTAGAATCATCTGAAGAACAGTTTCCGAAATTCTAAGTACTTGACAAAAAAATGAAAACTAATAAACTACCCCAAGGCAAAGCCATCGAAGTATTAAAAGGAGTTTGCTTTGCAAACATATTTGCTTCCGACCCAGAGGGTCGGGGAATTAAACCACTTTAGATTAAAACCAGGAAGTGTAACTATTCTTAAGAAAATCTGGTTCTATCTTAAAAACCGTTTATGTTTTTCTGCGGTATATTATAATTTAGAGCGCTATTCTTTTTTGATAAATAAACAACATATATACAACGATTAAAAACAAACTTATTAAAATAGCCCAGGTTGAAACCGGAACAGAAGGTGCCGGATTAATGCTATCAAAAGCCAAATTATCAAATACCGAGAAGAGAATCTTCCCTGAAAAAACAACAGACTTAGCTGTTCCATTAAAAGGAATGGATACATAA
>Ga0256827_10002005_pt1 | contig 13137 bp, 13 predicted proteins | sample CV84metaG_FD_185977 | JGI IMG/M metagenome (GOLD analysis project Ga0256827, IMG submission 185977) | Hydrothermal vent microbial communities from East Pacific Rise, Pacific Ocean - CV84 | ecosystem: Environmental > Aquatic > Marine > Hydrothermal vents | place: Pacific Ocean: East Pacific Rise... | reverse complement strand
TACAGATTTAACTGCTTTGGCAATAGAAGCAACAGATATTGCAAATAATTCGGTCACATCGGCAGATATGGCTTTAAAAATAGCAGATGAAAATCCTACTCCAGAAAATTTATTAGCAAGTCAATCGGCTCAAGAGATAGCCGATGATAGTGCAATAAATGCAACAAATGCAGCTAGTAGTTTACAATCAGCAATTACAGATGTAGTACAAAGTGCAGATTTGGCAGGTGAAAATATAAATGTGGATGAAGCTAATTTGGCAGTTAATGCTGCTAATGAAGCAAGTTTGAATGCAACTAATTCAGGAACAATAGTAAATGATAGAATTTCTGAGATTTCTGATATAGATAATAATGAGAACAGTGTAGATGAAAATGTAGTTGATGGAACATATACAGGTGTTACATTAAATGCGATAGATGTTGATGGAGATAATGTGACATATTCTATTGCAGATGATGTACCATTTAATGTAGATGAAAATGGTAAAGTTGTTACAGATGGAAATATAGATTTTGAATCACAAGAGAGCTATTCATTTGATGTAACAGCGACAAGTAGCGATGGGACACATTCTGCACAAAATGTTACAATTAATGTAAATGATATTGTTGAAAATATCGCACCTGAAGCAACTGATGATATTTCAAGTACAAATGAAGACCAATCAATGATTATTGATGTATTAGCAAATGATATAGATAGTGATGGGGATAATTTATCAATAGAATCTGTTTCTGTTAGTGATGATACTCATGGAACAGTTGAAATTGTTAATAAAGTAACATTTAGTGATGATTTCAGTGATGGAAATAGTGATGGTTGGAGTGAAATTAGCTTTAATGGCAGAGATGAAGGGCATTGGGATGCTTCTAATGAATCATTAGGTGAGAGAAGTAATTCTGCTAGAGGTATTATGGCTCATGATATGGGAGATAATGCAGATAGTACAGATTATTCTATTGCAGTGGATGTTGATGCAAATAGTGGTCATACAGGTAATAACAATGTTGGTGTAACATTTGGTTATGAAGATGTAGATAATTATTATACAGTAGAATGGACAGATTATTCTAGTAATTATAGTGCAAGTAGTGGGCATCAAGATTTTAATCTTGTTCAAGTAGAAAATGGTTCAAAAACAGTTTTAGATACGATAGATAATACTAATTTAGGGGATAACTTTAATTTAGAAGTGAATGTATCAAATAGTGGAATAGATGTAAAAGTTGATGGTAACAGTATGTTAAGTTCAACTAATCAACCAGCGATAGGAACATTTGGAGTAAATACAGGAGATAATGACGGTGGTGTTAGTTATGATAATGTTGAAGTTAGAACAGATGCTAGTGGTCAAGAGATAAAATTTACACCTGATGCAGAATATAGTGGAGATGCAAGTTTTGAATATACAGTTGTAGATGAAAATGGAGCAACGGATACAGCAACTGTTTCATTACATATTGATATTGTTAATGATGCACCTGTGATAGATGTTGTAGATACAACAATAGTTGAAGATATATCTCAAGTTATAGCAAATATTAGTGATATAGATGGAATAGTGGATGGTACGACATTAAGTGCAGAACATGGAACAGTTGAAGCAGATGCAGATGGAAATATAATTTATACTCCAGATGCAAACTATAATGGTGATGATACTGTTTCAATTAGTGTTGTGGATGATGGTGGAGCAAGTGCCACAAAAACTATATCTTTAACGATAGATGCTACAAATGACACTCCAATAGCACTAACTGATACTGTGACAATGAATGAAGATAATGTAACATTAATAGATGTTCTTGCAAATGATAGTGATGTAGATGGAGATAATCTTCACCTAGAAGCAGTACATACAACAGATGATACACACGGAACATTAGAGATTGTAACTCAAAATATTTCAAATACATTTACTGATGATTTCAGCGATGGAAACAGTGATGGCTGGAGAGAGATTAGTTTTAATGGAAGAGATGAAGGGCATTGGGATGTTTCTGATGGTTCATTAGGTGAAAAAAGTAACTCAGCTAGAGGTATTATGGCTCATGATATGGGTAGAGATGGCGAGAGTGAAGATTATACAATCTCTGTTGATGTTAATGCAAATAGTGGAGATACATACAATAATGATGTTGGTGTAACATTTGGTTATGAAGATACAGAAAATTATTACACAGTTGAGTGGACAGATTACTCAACAAGTTATGATACAAGTGCATCTCATCAAGATTTTAATCTTGTAAAAGTTGAAGATGGTGTAAAAACTGTTCTTGATACAGTAGACCATACTGACTTAGGTAGTGAGTTTAATTTAAAAGTAGATGTATCAGAAAATGGTATTGATGTAAAAGTAGATGGTAACAGTATGTTAAGCTCTTCAGAGCAACCAGCTATTGGAACATTTGGTGTAAATACAGGGGATAATGACAGAGGTGTTAGTTATGACAATGTAGAAGTTCAAACAAATACTGATGTAGATATGGTGAAATTTACCCCAGATGCAGATTATAATGGAGATGCAAGTTTTACATATACAGTGAGTGATGGTAATGGTGGAGAAGACACAGCAACTGTCAATCTACAAGTTGATAGTGTAAATGATACTATTACTCAAGTAAGAGATAGCGATACAACAGCAGATGCAGTAGATGAAAATGTTGTGGATGGGACATATACTGGAGTGACATTAGATGCAACAGATGTAGATGGAGAGAGTGTTACATATTCACTTGAAGATGGAGTACCGTTTAGAGTAGAGGAAGATGGAAGAGTAGTAGTAGATGGAGATAATTCAATAGATTTTGAATCTGCAGAAAATTATACATTTACAGCAACTGCAACAAGTAGTGATGGAACGAGTTCAACTCAAGAGATTAGTATAGATATTAATGATGTTGTTGAAAATGTTACTCCAGTACTTAGTATGGAGATTGAAACTGTTGATTCAACAATCGTAGAAGAACATAATAGAGTAGATGATATTGAAAATATTTCCAATGATTCAACTCATTATGATAATTTGAATCATAGTGTACATTTAGATGCTAGTGATGATAATGTTCATATTGAAGGGAATATGAATCGCTCTATTAATTTAGGAGATGGAGATAATATTCTTGAAGTTGATGGTAACTCTAATTCGATAACTACTGGTGATGGTAACGATACAATAAATATTGATGGTAGTCAAAATAGAAATATAGATGCAGGTGAAGGTGATAATAGAATAGATATAGATGGTAATTCTCAAGGTGTTTATCTTGGCGATGGTGATGACACTATAAGAGTTGGACAAAATATGAATAGAGGTATAGACCTTGAAGGTGGAGATAATACTTTAGATGTTCATGGAAATGCCCAAAATATCTATTCTGGTAGTGGTGATGATACTATTTTTGTTGATGGTAATGCAAATAGAAATATTGGGACTGGTGCTGGTGATGATTATGTGGAAGTTGGTGGAAATACATCTTCTGTTGATTTAGGTAGTGGTGATGATATTATGGTTGTTGGTGGTACTGTAAATCATAGTATATATGCTGGTGAAGGAAATGATAGTATAGAATTAAATCACTATTCTCAACCTATGTGGGATGATAATAGTGGTAACATTCAAAATCATGTTAGTACATTTGAAAATGTAAAACTTGGAGATGGAAATATAGTAAAAGGTGATGAAAGTGCATTTAATGATTCTCAAACACAATATAACTATGAGGTTACTCTGAATAGTTCAGTTTCAGATATTGATAATGAATCGTTAAGTGATATAACACTAGATAATTTACCTAATGGTGTTTTAGTAGATGATATAAGTGCCAATAGTGATGGAAGTTATACCATTACACCAAATAATAATGGAGAAACAGCCGTTACATTTTCTAGTCAAGATGAACTAAATAATACAGAGTTAAATAATATTCGCTCAGAAGTGACAGTGACTGAAGAAGATGGAGGAGAAACACATACTATAATTGCCCATGCAAATTTAGATGAAAGTAATGATGCAGAGAATGAAAGTTTTGATGTTGATACTAATCATCCAGTAGTAGATGCAGGAGATGGAAATGATGTTATAAATGTTGATGCAGATGATTTAGCCCAAGGAACAGATAGTTCTAGCTCTTTTATGGGTATGGGTATGGGTATGTTTAGTAGTACTGATGGAGGAGATTTAGATATAGATGGGGGAGAGGGTTTAGATACATTAGTAGTAAGTGGTAATGATGTCAATATAGATTTTGGAGCATTAAATGATAATATTTCAAATATAGAAACAATTAATCTAAATGATGGTTCTCAAAATATCACTTCACTTTCTCTTGGGGATGTTTTAGATATAACAGATGATAATAATGTTTTACAAATTGATGGAGATAGTACAGATAGTATAGATTTAAATACAGAAGGTTCAGATGCCGAATGGACATTAGGTGATTTTAAAACAGATGCTGAAACAGGAACAACATATCAAGATGTAGTGGGTGTTGAAGATGATACAACAATAACTTTAGAGATAAATACAGATATAAATATTTCTGAAAGTTAGAGAGGAGTTAGAAGTTATTATCATTAATAGCTTCTGCATTATTTTTTATTTAAAGGTATAATTCCAAATCAAAAAAACAAGGAGATAAATAGTGAAAAAAACTATGTTAATAGCAAGTGTAGCGTTAGGAATTTTATTTAGTGGATGTACACAAGAGATGCAAAATAAATTTGGTAGAAGTATGCAAAATTGGACAGGTACAGATGGTGTTTTAGATATATATATGGGTGAAAAGCTTGTACAACGTTATATCAAGATAGATAAATTTACAACAGCAACATCGACTGATGGTGATACACCTAGAAACTACCGTTATGCTTATGGTTATTTAGATACAAATTTTAATTATAAAGTAGATAATGATGAGAAAAAAATCTATTTTGAGGTAAGTAATTTTTCTACGCCATACATATTTTATTCTAATCCAAAGGATTAGTTCTAGTGAATATATTAAAACTTTTTAAATATCTTATAGAGTCTAAAAGTGAAACACCAGATGATGGAAATCTTTTAGATTTTATAGAGAATTATCTTCCTGAATTTACTGCTGTTCGGATAGATATTTCAGATGTTAAAAATCTGTTTCTCTATAAAAAATTTGGAGAGGGTGAGCATCTTTGTTTTGCTGGACATGTTGATGTTGTTCCAGCTGGAGATGGTTGGGAGAGTGACCCTTATAAATTGGTAGAGAGAGATGGGTATCTATATGGTCGTGGAACTCAAGATATGAAAAGTGGTGTTGCTGGGTTTGTTCAAACTCTTAAAGAGGTCAAAACTTTTAATGGAACACTTTCTTTACTTCTTACTTCTGATGAGGAGGGTGAAGCAGAGTTTGGGACAGTTGAAGTTTTAAAATATCTTGAAAAAAATAGTATGCTTCCCGATTATGCCATAGTAGCAGAACCAACATCTGAAAAAGTTTTTGGAGATGCTATAAAAGTTGGGCGTCGAGGTTCAATAAATGGTTATATTACTATAAAAGGAAAACAGGGTCATGCAGCTTATCCTGAAAAATCTTTAAATCCTATACATATAATAGCTCAAAGAATTCAAAATATGGCTGGAGTTGATTTAGATAATGGGGATAAGTTTTTCTCTCCTAGTAAGTTTGTTATAACCGATATTCGTGCTGGTATGCAAGTTACAAATGTTACACCAAATGAGTTGAAAATGATGTTTAATGTACGAAATACAACATTAACAACTCAAAAAGAGGTAGAAAAATTTGTTGCTAAAAATCTTGATGGTATTGAATATGAGTTAAAGCTTACACAGGGTTCGTATCCATTTAAAACAGATACAGACACAAAAATAGTGAAAATGATAGATAAGGCGATAGAGAATGTAACATCTGTAAAACCAAAACACTCAACAGCAGGTGGTACAAGTGATGCTAGATTTATGGCACCAATGGGTATTAAAGTTATAGAATTTGGTGTAAAAAATGATACTATTCATGCTATAAATGAAAGAACAACTCAAAAAGAGGTAGAAGAACTCTATCTTGTGTTTAAAAATTTAATTCAAATTTGGAATTAAAATAAAGGAAAAAAATGAAATTTGTACAAACAGATAAAGCACCATCAGCAATAGGTCCATACTCTCAAGCCATAGTAGCAAATGGTATGGTTTATACATCTGGTCAGATAGCACTTACTCCTGATGGGATAATGCTAGAAAATGATGTAGTTATTCAGACGAAACAGGTACTTAAAAATTTACAAGCAGTTTTAGAAGAGGCTGGAAGTGCTATGAATTTAGTTGTAAAAACAACTATTTTTATAGATTCGATGGACGATTTTACAACTATAAATGGGATATATGAAGAGGCTTTTGGCTCTCATAAACCAGCACGTGCAACAGTAGCAGTAAAAACTCTACCTAAAAATGCACTTGTTGAGATTGATGCAGTAGCATTAGTAGGTTAATTAAATAAAAATTAAAGCAAAGTTGGATATAATTTCGAACTTTTTAGTAGAATTATAAGGAAATATTAATGTACGCAATTATCAAAAACGGTGGTAAGCAGTATAAAGTTCAAGAAGGAGATATTCTTACTTTAGATAAAATGTCTCTTGAACCAAAAGACACAATCGAAATTAAAGAAGTTTTAGCTGTAAATGCTGGTGAACTTAAAATGGGAGCTCCTTTTGTTGAAGGTGCTGTTGTAACTGCTGAAGTTATTAACGAAGGTCGTGATAAGAAAGTAATTATTTTCAAAAAACGTCGTCGTAAAGATAGTAAAGTTAAAAGAGGTTTCAGAAGAGATTTCACTCGTGTTCGTATCACGAAAATAGCTGCATAAGCTTAACGTAAGGAGATAGAAAATGGCACATAAGAAAGGGCAAGGTAGTACACAGAATAATCGTGACTCAGCTGGTAGAAGACTTGGTGTAAAAAAATATGGTGGAGAGGCTGTTATTCCTGGTAATATCATCATCCGTCAACGTGGAACTAAAATTCACCCAGGTAAAAATGTAGGTATGGGAAAAGATCATACTATTTTTGCACTTGTTGAAGGTGTTGTTAAATTCGAAAGAAAAGACAAAAAACGTCAACAAGTATCAATAGTACCTGCTGCATAATTCTACAAATATTTGGGCTCTGCCCATCTATTTTTTTTACTTCAATCATTTAGATTTTATTTTCAAACTTTTTAATATTTAATAATTTACTCTATTTTACTATTTTTAGTTAATTTTTAAGTATTTACATAATAATAAATATAAAAAACAAAAAAAAAGGATTTGCCATGTTTACAGACAGTGTCGAATTAACAGTTAGTTCAGGAAAAGGTGGACAAGGGTGTGTTGCATTTCGTCGTGAAAAATTTGTACTCAATGGTGGTCCAAATGGTGGTGATGGTGGAAAAGGTGGTGATGTTTGGTTCAAATGTGATAACAATACTCATACCCTTTCTCATTTTCAAAGAAGAATGCATATAAAAGCAGACAAAGGTGTTCCTGGTGAAGGCTCTTTAATGACAGGGAAGTCTGGAGCTAAAAAAGTTATTATTGTTCCTCCTGGAACACAGATTTTAGATAGTGAAACAGGGGAAGTTCTTTTTGATATGTTAAAACATGGTCAAGAGGAGAAGTTTCTTCAAGGTGGAAAGGGTGGTTTAGGAAACTTTCATTTTCGTTCACCAACAAATCAAAGACCTACTTATGCACAACCAGGTGAGAAGGGTGAAACTAGAAAGATAAAATTAGATCTTAAACTTATTGCTGATGTTGGATTAGTTGGTTTTCCTAATGTTGGAAAGTCTACCCTTATATCAACAGTCTCAAATGCTCGTCCAGAGATAGCAAATTATGAATTTACAACTCTTACTCCAAAGCTAGGACAGGTGAATATTGGAGATTTTGAATCTTTTGTTATGGCGGATATACCTGGGATTATAGGTGGTGCTCACGATGGAAAAGGTTTAGGAATTCAGTTTTTAAGACATATTGAAAGAACAAAAATACTTTTATATATGGTTGATTTAGGTAATTATAGAGAATTAAAAGAGCAGATTGAGGTATTAAAAGAGGAGATAGCTTCTTTTTCTGAAAAACTTGGAAATAGTAAATATGCTATCGCTTTAACTCGTGTAGATATTGTTCCTGCGGATGAAATAGATGAGCTTATTAATGGATTTTTAGAACTTCTTGGATTAGAAAAGAGTGCAAAAAATGATTTTAAATTTGATGAAAATATGCCATTTTATGTTCAAGAATCAGCTGATGAAACATTAGGTTTTGATAAAACAAAACCATATTTGGTAGCACCAATCTCTTCAGCAACACATAAAAATATAGAAGCATTAAAATACTCTTTATTTAACCTTGTACAATCGGATCGTAAATAGTTATGAAAAGAGTTGTTGTTAAGGTTGGTAGTGCAGTTTTAACACAAAACTCAAAGATTGCATTAGCAAGAATGCAATCTTTAGTAATTTTTTTAGTTGAGTTAAAGAAACAATATGAAGTTATATTGGTTTCTTCTGGTGCTGTATCTGCTGGGTATACTAAACTTCAATTAGATAGAAATATTATCAAAAACAAACAAGCTCTTGCTGCAATAGGACAACCTATTCTTATGAAACATTATGAACGAGAATTCTTTGTTCATGATATAACTTCTGCACAAGTTTTAATAACATCAGCAAACTTAACTCAAAAAGATGATATTGTTAGAATTAAAAATACAATAGATACTCTTTTAGAAAATGGAGTTATTCCTATTGTAAATGAAAATGATGCAACATCAACATTGGAATTGGAAGTTGGAGATAATGATCAACTTTCTGCATATATTACAAATCATACGGATTCAGATATGTTAATTATTTTATCAGATATTGATGCTTATTATAATAAAGATCCAAGAGATAATTTAGATGCAGAGAGTTTAAAACTTGTAAAAAATATTTCAGATGAAGAGTTACAAAAAACTCCGACTCCAAATAATATTTTTGCAACAGGTGGAATAGTAACAAAATTAAAAGCAGCTGATTATCTTTTACAAGTGAATAAAAATATGTTTTTAGCGAGTGGATTTGATTTAAAAGATGTTAGAAGTTTTATGTTAGATAATGAACATATCGGTGGTACATTGTTTACAAAAGAGGATAAAATATGAATGTTATATTTATGGGAACACCAGATTATGCACAAAAAATATTGGAAAATTTAATAGAGAAAGAGAATATTAATGTTACAGCTGTATATACTCAACCAGATAAACCAGTAGGAAGAAAAAGAGTATTAACCCCTTCATCTGTAAAAGTAACAGCTCAAAATAACAATATTAGAGTAATTCAACCAGATAGATTACGAGATGAAGATGTTGTTGCACAACTTTTAGAGATTCCATGTGATTATATTGTTGTGGCCGCATATGGACAAATTTTACCAAAATCTATTTTAGAATATGCTCCTTGTATAAATTTACATGCATCTATATTACCTAAATTAAGAGGTGCAAGTCCTATTCAACAGGTTCTTTTAGATGGAGAAAAGAGAACAGGTGTAACTGCAATGCTTATGGATGTTGGATTGGATACAGGGGATATTTTAAAAATTGAAGATATATCTATCTCTGATGATGAGATGGTTGAATCTTTATTTAATAGATTGACAGATATTGCTGTAAATTTAACAGTAGATGTTTTAGAAAATTTCTCATCATATATACCTAAAAAACAGGATGATAAAAGTTCAACACATTGTAAAAAAATTACAAAAGCTGATGGAGAGATTGAATTTGATAATGCCGTATCTCTTTATAATAAATATAGAGCTTTTACTCCTTGGCCAGGTATCTATCTCTCAAGTGGCTTGAAACTCAAAAAGATTGTATTAGAAAATAGAGAAGGTAGTTATATTCCTGGAAAAATTTTGAAAATAGAGAAAGATAGTATTATTATTGGTTGTCTATCTGGTTCTATTCGAATTTTTCGTGTTCAAGCACCTTCTAAAAAAGAGGTTGATATTTTATCTTATATAAATGGAAAAAGATTAAACCTTGCAGATATATTATCTTAAAAGTGTTGATTCTACACAAAAATATCTTAAAAATCTTTTGATAAATAGGAAAGTATCTACACCTTTAGCTGTCTTATCTCAGATTCAAACAGATGGAATAGGTAGTAGAAATAACTCTTGGATAGGTTTGGAAGGTAATCTTTTCCTCTCCTTTTCTATTCCATTAAATGAATTACCATCAGATTTAAAGCTTGAATCATCTTCAATATATTTTTCATATCTTTTAAAAGAGGTTTTATCAGATTTAAACTCTTCTGTTTGGTTAAAATGGCCTAATGATTTTTATATAGGTGAGATGAAAATTGGTGGTATGATTAGTAATATAGTTCAAAATAATATTGTATGTGGTGTTGGTTTAAATTTAGTAGATGCCCCAAAAGGTTTTCTATCTTTAGACATAAACATAAAAAAAGAAAAATTAGTGAAATTATTTTTTTTAAAAATAGAAGAAAAAATAGAATGGAAGCAAGTTTTTAGTAAATATCAGTTAGAATTTCATAAAAGCAGAGCGTTTTTTTCACATAATAATAAGTTAAAAATTTCATTAAAAGAGGCCATTCTTCAAAATGATGGTTCTATAATAAGCGATGGCGAAAGGATATATAGTCTAAGATGAGTGAAGTAATAGTAATAGCAAATCAAAAAGGTGGAGTTGGAAAAACAACAACAGCTGTAAATTTATCAGCATCATTAGCTGTTGCTGAAAAAAAAGTTCTTTTAATAGATGTAGATCCTCAAGCAAATGCAACTACATCTTTAGGATTTCATCGAAATGATTATGAATTTAATATTTATCATGTGTTAACAAATAGTAAAAAATTGCAAGATATTATTTTAAAGTCAGATTTGGCTACACTTCATTTAGCACCATCAAATATTGGATTAGTAGGCATAGAAAAAGAGTATTATGATGCAGATAATGCAAAAGGTCGAGAGTTAGTTTTAAAAGGAGCTATTGCAAATATTAGAGATAAATATGATTATATAATTATAGATGCCCCTCCTGCTCTTGGACCGATGACTATTAATGCTCTTGCTGCTTCTAATTCTGTAATTATTCCTATACAATGTGAATTTTTTGCATTGGAGGGTTTAGCACAACTACTTAACACTATTAAAGTTGTGAGAAAATCTATTAATCCAAAATTAACAATAAAGGGATTTTTACCTACGATGTTTAGTTCTCAAAATAATCTTTCTGAACAAGTATTTGCAGATTTAAGACAACATTTTAATAGTAAACTTTTTAAAGATGATGAAGATTTTATTGTTGTACCTAGAAATGTAAAATTAGCTGAATCTCCATCATTTGGAAAACCTGCAATTTTATATGATGTTAAGTCAAAAGGGGTTATTGCCTATCAAAAATTAGCAAATTTTATTATGAAATAATTTAAATTAAAGATTTTATTTAATTTCTTCTATAATTTAACTATCCTTTTAATTTTATCGTTGTATAATTTCACAACTTTTAGGAGGTGCTATGTTAGATATAAACCCAATACTACTTTTGGTCACATTTGTTGTATTTCTTTCGCTTATTGCCGTTCTGAACAGTTGGCTTTATAATCCATTATTCGCTTATATTAACAAACGTGATGAAGATATCAAGAATGACTTAGAAAAAGTTGGTTCAAATGATGATGAAATCGATGAGTTAAATGCTAAAGCAGAATCAATAATTGTAAATGCTAAACTAGAGGTTGCGGCCCTAAGAGAAAAAGTTATTGCGGATGCTAAGAAATTAGCAGATAGTAAACTAGAGACAAAACGTGCTGAATTAGCTAGTGAATATTCTAAATTTGAGAAGTCACTTGAAGAATCTAAAGCTCAGTTAGTAAGCGACTTAATGTCTGAAGTTCCACTATTTAAAGAAGCTGTTACAGCTAAATTTAGTCAAATATAAAGGATGTTATGTGAGTAGAATTTTAGTATTAATGCTAAGTATGTCAACTTTTGCATTAGCATCTGATGTTATTACAGATGGTGGTACAGATATTGTTCAAAGAACAGTGAACTTTGTATTATTCGCTGGACTAGTTTGGTACTTAATTGCTGAACCAGTAAAGAACTTTTTCAATGCAAGAACTCAAAACATTGCTGATGAATTAAAAAAAGTTCAAGATAGGCTGAATGAATCTATTGCTCTAAAAAAAGAGGCAGAATCAAAAATTGTTGATGCTGAAAAATTTGCAGAAGAGTTAATGGTTTCATCTAAAAAAGAGAATAAACTTATTGATGAAAAAATGATGGAACAATGTGATTTTGAACTTGAAACATTAACAAAGCAACATAATTCTGTTATGGAATTTGAGCAAAGAAAAATGATCAATAGTGTTATTGAAGAGATTTTAAATGATCTACTTAAAGAAAGTAGTGCTAACTTTGATAAAAAAGCGATGGCTAGTGTTATTTTGAAGAAGGTGGCATAATATGAAAGAATTAATTGCAAAAAAATATATTAAAGCTATAACAGATGGTTCTGATATTGCAACAGTAAAAAATATGAGTACTGTTTTTTCTATATTAGCTGATTCATTTAAAGATACAAAGTTTGTAAATATAATTGAAAATCCTTATATTAATAAAAATGATAAATTATCAATTTTATTAGATTCAGTAAAGTCTGTTGAATCTTCTGAATTAAATAATCTTCTTCAGTTGATTGTTGAAAATAATCGTATAGATATTATTCCAGCAATTGCAGAGGAGATGAGAAAGAAGTTAGCTCAAGAGAGTAAAACTTATAGTGGTACTATATATAGTGATACTACTATTGATAAAAAATTAATAACTGAATTAAGTAAGGGTTTAAGTAAAAAGTTCGATTCAAAAATCAATTTAACATTTGTGAAAAATGATTTCAGTGGTATTAAAGTTGATGTTGAAGATATTGGTGTAGAGATTAATTTTTCTAAATCAAGAATCAATAGACAGATGATAGAACATATATTAAAAGCAATTTAACTTTCAAAGAGAGGAGAACAATAGTGGTAGCAAAAATTAAAGCTGATGAAATTAGCTCAATAATAAAAGAACGTATCGATA
>Ga0256827_10002004_pt1 | contig 13140 bp, 13 predicted proteins | sample CV84metaG_FD_185977 | JGI IMG/M metagenome (GOLD analysis project Ga0256827, IMG submission 185977) | Hydrothermal vent microbial communities from East Pacific Rise, Pacific Ocean - CV84 | ecosystem: Environmental > Aquatic > Marine > Hydrothermal vents | place: Pacific Ocean: East Pacific Rise... | reverse complement strand
TATAGATGCAAGTAGTGCCCAGCATTATAAATATAAAATCAGTGTAAATACAAAAGATTCAAAAACTTTGGTAAAAATTGAAAGAGATACTGGTAGTGGATATTCTACTGTTATTGACTGGTATGATGCAACACAAAATGCAAATGCACCTGAAAACTTTAAACTAAGTTTTACAGGTTCTACTGGTGGTTCTACAAACACACACTCTATTGATAATTTTACTCTTAGTGCGTTAAGTTGCGGAACAGTTGCAGATTTAGGTAAAAAACACACTTTTGATGCCTTCGACACCTTCCGAGACCTAAGCGATAGAAACATCTCCACAAAAACAGCAAACACAGATTTTAGCCTAACTATAGCATCACTAGATGAGAATGGTACAGACTATCAAGAGTTTAATGGAACGGTATGTGCAACTATAGATACAAATACAACAAAACTTCTTTTTTCTGACCAAAACACATCAACAGCAACATTTCATGTAAATAGAGCTACGAAAGATACAAGAGTAAACATTAGCTGGGAAAAAGATGTGGATGATAGTTGTCCCCTCACAATTGAGGACAACTCCACAGACTCTACAGACAATTTAGCTATAAAACCTGACAGCTATAGTATTGCAGTGGGTAGTAATATGTATGCTGGAGAGGAGTTTGATATAACATTGGGAGCTTCCGGTGTGACTGACTATAATGAGACAATAAGTGGTTCGTTTGATGTTGATGCTAACGAGACCAAACTGGGATGTCTCAGTGGCACTATGGACTATAATGAGAGTGGATGGAGCTTTGGCGACGGTACCAAATCACTCAAAGCCACATATAGTGAGATAGGGGATATCAATCTTACAATACATGAGATAAACGGCAGTGAATATGCAAAAGTGGATAGCGACGATACAGATGACAACAGCAGACTGATTACTCCTGCATCTGAGATCTTACATGTCAAGCCATACGATATCAATATTACACAGCTGACATTTACCAGATCTAAAAGTGAAGATTGGCTCTATATGGATGATCGTTTAAATGATATGAATATCACCATAGGTGTCACACTTGACATCTACAATAAAAATGGTGATAAGATGAATGATTTCAACAGTAGTTGTTATGGAAGTGATCTTGATGTGCAATTCTATTATAATTATGATGGAGATGAGAATGCCACACTTAATATAGATGGCAATCTAACAAGTAACAGTACAGATATATCTGATATAAATAAAACCTTACAACTCCCAGTTTCTCTTTTTAGTGGAGGTGAGGGTAGTAGCTATTATGCTTTTGGTATAGACCGAAATTACTCCACCCCTTTTAATCCACTCTATGTTGAACTTCAAGATGCCAATGTCAGCACGGTAGATAAATCAAAAAATGTATATGCTGCTTCTGAAACGAATACTTTACCAGCAGATAAAAATGCCACCTTTTACTATGGGCGGATCCATACTGAAGATATATACACTACACAAAAGGACAATACGCATCTTTTCTACGTTGATGTTTACGCGTCGGATGAAAATAATCCATACGTCAACAGCTTCTTCCGTGACTCACTCAACTGGTACAGAAATAAAAAGCACAGTGCTGATGAATATGGTACGATTATAGCATCTGATTCAAAAGCGTACAGTTCTAGTACCATAGAGGGATCAGCTCTTGATTTAGATATATCAGGAGTTTCAATATCACAAGGAGAAGGTGGTATGAGTATATCAATTTGCTCCAACACAAACTGTACAGACTTAAGTGGTTCTGTTCATCTCGATATTAATACCAGTAGTTGGCTGTGGTTTGTACCTAGTGGATTGGGGAGTGATTATAACTTCGATAGTGACAGTGACTGTACTGAACACCCTTGCTTTAATGTAATATACTCTACATTAAACGAAAACGGTACAAGAGTAAGAAGTGGTACATTCTCTGGCAGTACCATAAACGACCTGAACGATACTAACAGAAGCCGAAGAGGCATCAAGGTATTTAGGTAAGTGAGATGTGGTATAATGCGGAAATGGAGAAGAAGATGAGAAAGGGAATGACACTAATAGAGTTAATACTCGCTATTGTAATCATAGCCATAGTATTTACTGTTATACCTCGCATTATTGCTGTATCTAACCGTTCTTCACAACTAAGCATAAAAGAGGATGGTCTTTACAATGCCATGTTACTTACTGGGCACATTATGAGCATATCTTGGGATAAAAACACTATAGATACAGATGGTAAAATACTCGATGCAGGAGGAGTACCTTGTGCGGAAGACACTAATCATCCCGGAAAAAGACGACAGGGAGCTTTCTTGGGAACTATGCGTCTATGCAGTGATGTCGCACCGGACGATACAGCACAAAGTGATATGGCAGATGTAGATGACTACAATGGATACGATAGAAATAGTACCGGTGGGAGAATTATATATCGTATGCAAGTTAGTGTCACAAGAGACAAAGATGTTAAGGATATAAACACAACAGTATCGACTACTGATAAAAGAGTCGGTAGAGCATTCCAGCGAAGTGTAATATACAAAAGTTATAATCTAGGTCAAGTACAGATACCATCTAGGGCAGTAGAGTAATGCAAAAGTTAAACAGAGGATATACGCTTATAGAGATGATTCTTGTAGTGGTGATTAGTGCCATACTTGCCATTGGAACATTCAAGGCACTACAGGCTATATATCTGCGAAGTGCCAAAGCACGAACTCTGACAGAACTCTCTTTAAGTTCGCAAATAGCACTAGACCAAATTAGTGCTATGCTCTATAACCGTGTACCTGGAACCACTATAGGGTACAGCCCAGATGGCGGTATATGTGAGGGAATAGACGAGCTAACTGCCACAAGACCGGTTTTAGAATGGATAGGCAAAGCAGAAGATGAAAATATTTGGCGTTACTATGACAGCTTTATAGACATAGATACTAGCGGTAGCATTGATTTTGATGCCAACTCTACACTCTCAAGCGAACTAAATACAAGCCAGCTAAATCTCTTTTTTGCGGGTGCTCTTGAGTATGGAGAAGAGTCTGGTGCAAAAGTGTGTGCAGGAGCTTATGGATGGCACGGGAAAGACAGCAACAAAAGTTATGATTTTACAGTACCACAAGACAATAAAATACATATCACCGATGCGGTTACGCCAAAGTTCATATATGAAAAATACTATTTTGGAAATGGTGCTTACGCTGTTTCCAGAATGGCCGACATAGACAAAAGTGCATCATGTATAGACAACAATATCACTGGAGAAGACGACAACAATACTCTACTTCTCTTTTATGACTACAGACCATGGAAGAGTGAGACATTCTGTGCCGATCCTGTTAATGCAGGTAGCCGTACAGGTAGTGTCACAGTATTAAGCAGAGATGTAGCATCTTTCGAAGCGTATCTTGCTAATGGTTCGGTACATCTTGGTATAGATATGAACAGAAGTGTAAACGGCGGAGGCATAGTGCAGATTAGTAAACGGAAGGTGGCATTCTGATGCAAATGAGAAGAGGATTTGGACTCATTCAGGCTATCGCCATACTGCTACTCGTAAGTGGTCTGCTGACACTGACACTCAAATATGCATCTATATCTGCTAAACATACGGCAGACAGCTACATACGAGAGCAGGCTGAACTGCTGCAAAATAGTGCTATGGAACACTATCTACTCGATATAGCCGACTATAACCGCAGTGATGGCACATGCCTAGTATCTACAAATTATAATGCAACTGATTATGATAGTAACGGAGTAGATTATAGCGTCTCTATGCACAGTGTAAAATACTACTTGCAGAGTGAATCTTGTAGTAATGTGACAGTAGTCACAATAGGAAGTGACTACAGCCGACCTATGGTGCTTATAGAGAGTGAAGTAAATGCTACAAAAGACGGAAAAACTATAGTAAGATTGCTCAAAAGGAGCTTGCAACACCCATGAAACAAGCATTTACACTTTTAGAACTAATATTTGTACTAGTGATCATCGGAGTATTGACCAAGATGGGTTTTTCACTCTTTAGACCACACTACCTTGACAGAGATGCATCATTTATCTCTATGCAAATTCAAAATGCCCACTATCATGGAATTGGTCTTGACCACAGAAGTTTTGGCGGAGGATATGTCACTATTGACAATGACCAGAGCTGTCTCGAGATTACAAAGACTTCTCTTGAAGCTAGTGCTAGTAACAGTGGAGCAAAAGGCTATACCATGCATTCAGATCTCTCTGGAGATTTGTCTGGAGATACACTCTGCTTTGATCATTTTGGCAGACCGGGGCTTGATAACCACAATAAAAGCAATCTAATTAGCGAAAAAAAGAGTCTTACATTAAAATATGGGCAAAAAGAGAGAAATATCACTATATACCCTAAGAGTGGTTATGTTACAATAAATTAATATTAAAAAATAAAATAAAATAAAATTTAAATTAACTTAAGAAGGGAAGAGAGTGGGGAACTATTCAGTTTGTATTATAGATAAAAATGATGTTAAGCACTTCAATGGAACATCTTTTAGTGCCGTATCGCTTCCTCAGAAGCATAGCTACTGCGGTACCTTTATATCTGTAAATGACATAGCATCCTACGCCTTCCAACTACCTCTTGATACTAGTGAAGAGAGTTTTGCAATTAAAGTTGAAAGAGCCTTCTACAAAGATGGTGGTCTTGACGCTAATGAAAACTATATTGTAACATACAAGCGTTCCAAAACACAAAATGAGAGTTGGTACATTGAAGCCTTTGCCGTCAAAGAGTCTAAACTCACAGAGGAGTTTGAGAAATTTGCCAACAAAAACAAAGGTGCCATAGATCTTGTAGCAGTACCATACTGTGTATATGAAGCACTATATATAGAGTCGATAATCCCAAAAGAGTCTGTTGATATTTTCATACACTACCATATTGATTATACATTTGCTGCTATGTATAAGAATGGATCTTTTCTTGCATTCCGACAGTTCCCATCTTTGCGTACCTTAGCAAAAAGATGGAGACTGGATGTAAGTTTCCTCGTAGATGCTCTATCTCAGTGGGGTTTAAAAAAAGAACTCTATCCAGAAGATCAGTTCACACTCTACACTGCATTTGAAAAGCAGTTGCAAGATATGTTAGTAAAAATTCAAGATCTGCTAAGACACAAGGGTGGGATGTTTGGCATACTCTCTGCAGATAAAGTCTATCTTGACTTTATGCGTTTAGACATACCTGGTTTACAGGATATGGCAACAGAGATGGGCTTTTACGATACGGAGATATCTACACTTCTGTGTTGTGAGGATATAGATGTTAATGAGCAATCTAAATTCATAGAGGGACTCTATATAGCTCAGGCATCGGTTGGACTGGTAGATGTACCCAATCTTAGCATATTTGAAAGACAACCTCCATTTTACTATACACATACAGGAGCATTGACTATGATAGCCATAGTAGCTGCTTCGATAGTGCTTGTATCGGGTCTGCTACTGGAATATAAAGAGGATCTCCTCAAAAAAGAGAAATCTACTCTTCTTTCTAAGTTGAAACATAAAGAAGAGACTAGAGATAAAAAGCTCATAATAGTTGCAGATTTCAAAAAAAAGAAAGATTTAGTGCAAAAAAGTTTAAATGTTGAAGAGCGGATTATAAATGGCTGGATAGAGGTAAGTCATCTTGTGTTAGATAGTAAAAAAAGTGTACGAATGAGACGAAAGTTAATGCATGATGTCAATAATGCACTTGCCAAACACAGATTGAAAGCTCTATCTTTAACAGAATATGGTGACCAAAACTTAAGTGTAACAATTTACTCTACAGAAAAAGAGCGGGAAAAGATAGCAGAATTTATGAAAGATATCAAGAGCGATGGATATAGCAGCGTAGATACTCAGCTTGTCTCAAGAGACGGTGGTCTCTATAAAAGTCTTGTGGAGATATTACAGTGAAGCATCCATATCTTGCACAAATTGAGGATGAATTAAATGCATTGGCACCATCACTGCGTCAAATGCTTTATATTTCAATTTTTCTTATTATCATTGCACTGGGATGGTTCAACTGGATATCATCCCTCGTCAACAGCTTTGAGAATCTGCATAACGACATAGAAAGTACACAAATAAAAATATATTCAATAGACTTGAATAGGATAGATACTCAGATAGCGAGTATCAAACAACAAATACTAAAACTAAAAGAGAAGCTATCACTCAAAAGAAGTGCGAAACTATTCATAGAAAAAGAGGTGAATAAAAAGAAGTTTTCATTTTTAAAATATAGAGAGTCAGATTTCATACATTTGCTAAAATCCATATTGAAATACTCCGAAGAGTACGGCTTGCTTATTGACAATATATCTACACCGAACTTGTCGGAAGAGGAGTCTGTAAACGAAGCAGTAAGGCTAGCGAAAAAACTTGCAGTTGCTGTGCCTGTACTCAAACTGAAAAAAAGAGTAGTCATAGAGGGTATAGGCTCTTACCGGTCAGTAATCCGTCTGCTCTACCGTGTAGAGAGTGAACATAATTTGCTATATGTCAAATATGTCAACCTCGTCTATTTAGAAAAAGATAGAAGTTTGAGTTTCAAAATAGAACTCAATCATTACGGAGTGGGACAATGAAAAATTTAGTGATTTTCTGCTACATATTGTCCTTTTCGTCTCTTCATGCAAATATTAGTGATGATATTAAGAAAAACATTATAGACAAAGTATCCCAGATGGCTGCCGATAAAATAGAAGGCATGCCAAATTATGATATATACGATCCGTTCAAAGAGATAGAAAAGATTAAAAAGACTCTGCCACAAGCACCAAAAAAGATAGATACCACTATACCAATACTTGATGGAACTATAAATAAAATGGCATATCTTGATGGTAAGTGGAGATGCATTGGTGGGAAGATAGGTATATACACAATTGTAACAATTAGTAATGGCAATGTGATACTGAGAGATAGTAAAAAAAACCACTATCTTGTAGTCTATAAGAGTAAAAACCTTATCAATAAATTCGGCGAAGAGGATAACTCTCCCTGCCACAGTTTAAAGGATGGCAATGTTTCGGCTCAATCAGAAAATTGAAGATATACTGTTTGAAAACGGTCGAATAGACAAAGATGAACTTGAGGAAGCAAAACAAAAGCAGAAAGCATCCCTCCCTGAACGACCACTCTCTGAAGTGCTTATATCTGAAGGATACATTACTGAACGACAGCTGATGGAAGCATTTGCTGAACAAATAGGTAGTGATTTCATTGATCTTTTTGACCATGAAATTAATCATAATGTACTCAACAGATTTCCTCTCAACTTGCTTGAAAATGCAGCAGCTGTACCTTTTGAAGAAGATGAGAGTACAATTCATATAGTTACATACGATCCATTCAGACATGATGCTATAGAGAGATTGGAGAGAATGGTTCCTGAAAAAGAGTTAAAAATATATATAGGATATCAGAAAGATATCGAACATATATTTCAGCGAATCCTCGTAATGCGTAAGATACACAAGCTCGTGCAGAAGGTCAAGCGTGAAAGCATTATGGATGAGGTGCAGGAGCAGAATGAAGAGAGTGCCGTGATGAAGCTAATACGGCTAATTGTCCAAAATGCAGTAGAACACAATGCTAGTGACCTGCATATTGAGCCAGATAGTCAGGAGTGTTCGGTTAGAATTAGGGTAGATGGTATATTGAACGAAATATTCGTCTTTGACCTGATGGTTTACTCCGCTCTTGCATCTCGTATAAAAATACTTGGTAATCTTGATATATCTGAACGACGAAAAGCCCAAGATGGAAGATTTGAGCTATCTGTAGATGGAAATACTTACGATTTCAGACTCTCCACCACACCTACCCTGCATGGAGAATCGATAGTAATGCGTATTCTCGACAGGCAGAAGGCACTTCTCAAGCTAGATGAATTAGGTTTTACAGGGTATGATCTCAGGCAAATTGAGCTTGCCATACATCAACCATACGGCATAGTGCTGGTTACAGGTCCTACCGGAAGCGGAAAGACCACTACCCTTTACGCCATACTCAACGAAGTTAAAAGCATAGAAAACAAGGTGATGACTGCTGAGGACCCTATAGAGTATCAGTTATCACGAATACAGCAGGTGCAAGTAAATGAAAAAATAGATTTTGGTTTTGCTGAAGCACTACGCTCATTTCTCAGACAAGATCCAGATATTATAATGGTGGGAGAGATAAGAGATCTTGAAACTCTAAATGCAGCAGCTCAAGCCTCTCTAACTGGACACCTTGTACTCTCTACGCTGCACACCAATGATTCACCAGGTGCTATAAACAGGATGATACATATGGGTCTTGAATCTTACCTTGTAGCCGATGCACTTTTAGCTGTTGTATCTCAGCGACTCGTAAGAAAAATATGCAGTTACTGTAAAATAGAGGTAAAACCAGTAAAAAATAAACTGAATAGAGTAGAACGATACTTACCGGAAGATGCCAAATTTTATGAAGGCAGAGGGTGTATGCACTGCGAAAAGACAGGATATTTAGGCAGAACAATCATTAGTGAAGTGTTAAGTTTTAACACTGATATTGCTGAACTCATTATGAATAATGGTTCCAAAGCGGCACTAGAACGGATAGCCGAACAGCACAATCTGTACCGACCTATGATAGTAGATGGGATTAACAAGGTTATGGATGGAGTAACTACTCTCGATGAAATTCTTAGGGTGACGAGGAGTTGAAATGTCTTACTATCGCATAGTTTACCGCATTGGAGGGAAGGAGAGATATCTGACCGAAGAGGCGAAAAATAAAATGGATGCAATAGATCTTTTTGACAAAAGAGAACTTGGTGTTATGCGCTCGATAACAGAAGTATCTACTCCTATGAAAGTGCGCATAAAAAAGCTAAACGAACAATTTGAAAAAGCTTTTAAAACTAAAAAAATAAACAAAGATAGTCTGATAGCCACACTCAGGCAGATAGGTATAATGCTAGATGCAGGTATATCTATAGATACAGCTTTTTTAGAGGCTATCAAATTTACCGATGATGCTGTACTAAGAAAGATACTAGAGTCGATACTATACGGTATTCAGGGTGGTCGAGGATTGAGTGAATCAGCCGAACCATTCAGCGAACAGATAGGCTTCTTGACCATAGCAATGTTTCGCCTTGGTGAACAAAGTGGTACACTGAGTGAATCTCTTATGCGTTTATCAAATATTTTAGAGCAGATAGAAGACAATCGTCGTATGCTTAAAAAGGCTACGAGGTATCCTGTTATCGTTATCATCGCTATGGTAATAGCTTTTGTGGTGGTGATAATGATGGTTATACCCCAGTTTCAGGCGATGTTCTTAGAGAGTGGAGTGGAATTGCCTTTTCCTACGAGGCTTCTACTCTGGGTTGAGCATGCTGCTGAACGCTTTGGTCCTTACATTCTAGTTGGTGCTATGTTACTCGCTGGTATATTTTCTTGGATGTACAAAAAATACACAAGTGTTAGACTCAAAACAGACAAATTTATACTTAATATCTATATAGTTGGGATCATCACAAGATACGCCATGCTAGGTAGATTTATATATATATTTCAAGTGCTTATGCATGCGGGTATTCCTGTTACTGAAGCTCTCGATACTTCTGTATCGGTAGTGGACAATCTATACATTAGGGAGAGACTCACTCTAATCCGCTACGAGATAGAAGAGGGTCACCCTCTACATAGTGGATTTAAGCAGAGCGATATGTTTGAACCCATAGCAGTACAAATGGTAAAGACAGGTGAAGATGGTGGAGCCATAGATCTGTTACTTGGAAAATTAAGCAAGTATTACCAAGACAGATACCAATACAATGTGGACAATGTAGCAACAATGATAGAGCCACTTCTAATAGCTGCCATAGCTGGTTTTGTACTAATACTAGCACTCGGAATATTCCTGCCTATGTGGAATATGGCAACGACGGTAGGGATGTAGAGATGTATGTAGAAGATGGAACGGGTACGGTTGCTGTAGCTGTTATTAGTACAATAATCCTCGCATTTGGGTTATGGATCATAAAGAAGATAACTCAACTGTAGTTACTTCCAATATATTACTTTAGTAGTGAAAAAACTCCCTTATTTGTTCCTTCCCAAATCGTTCAATGCATTTTTCTCTAATTTTTTTGTGTTTAGTAGAGTGTATTAAACCACAATCAATTTTCATTTCTACCATACGACAATCTGGAAAAAGAGAAACACGCATAGACACTTTTTTACCACTATAGGCACTATCTTCTAGAGAGTAGGTCCCATCAGGATTGGAATGAGTATTCCCTCCACACTCTTCAGCTGGAATTGACATACTGTTAGGGTCAGTATGTTGCCAGAAGAAGTCTTCTAGATAGTGAAACTCATCATCTTTCTTCAAAATAGGAGAGAATCCGACAATATCTTTAAGTGAAAACGATTCATTATCATCGAGAGCCGATTTGATAATTGCTGAATTGTATGCAGATGATGCCAGTGTGATGCGGATGTTACTCATGTGGTTTATAATTGTATTTACTTTAAGATCTTGGTACTTAGATATAGCAAGTGTAGAGAGAATAGCAATGATAACAATAGAAAAAATCAACTCTATCAATGTAAATGCTCTTTCTATCCTATTCCCTTTTATACTCTAATTGTCTATGAGACTAAATATACCAGTAGTGGAATTGTACTCCCAGTAGTCGTTTTTGTCTGGTTTACCTGTCTTATCTGGAGAGCGTTCAGGTACTCCATTTGATGAATCTGAAGATGCAGGTCCATGGTAATAATCGCTACCATCTTTTGTCCACTCTGTAGTAGTGCCATTTTTCAGTATATTCTCAAGAGAACTTCCGAGATCGTTTGGGTATCCAAATTCATTGAGACTGCTCTTAGAGATGTCGGCTCCACAAATGAAGTTACCATTGTTGACAATCCATTCACCATGGCAATTGTCTATCTCAGTCTGCACGGAAGCCGCTGTTGCGAGTTCGGAACTTATCTTGGCATTGTCAGTTAAGTGGGTAAAGTGTGGAATCGCCACCACCGAGAGAATCCCGATGATGACGATAACGAAGATCAGTTCTAAAAGAGAGAAAGCTCTTTTAGAAGGAGATATTGTTCTCATATGTGTCTGTGGTATTTAGCAGACTTTTACAAAATTCTTTCTCTTTTGTTGACCAAGCGTTTGAAGTACAATCAACTGTTGTACTTACCAATTTGTTATCTCTACTAAACTCAATAGTTCCTACAGTATCATTAGTAGCACCATTAGTTGCATTGAGCTCATATTTTCCGTCTGAGACAGCCTTGTAAGTTATACCTTTTCCACTAATACTGAGGATATCACTCAATACAAAAGTCCCATTTTCATCTAAGTCTTGCTTATTAACTGCAGCCGATGGTACAGCACTTTCTGCATCTTTAATCAATTTGACCAAGTTGTTTACCTTCGCATGCTCTTTAAGATTTTGGTACTTAGGTATCGCTACCGCCGCCAAAATTCCAATAATTACGATCACGAAGATCAATTCTATGAGAGTAAAACCTTTTCTCATTTCTAACTCCTATATTTTTAAATTAGCTGCTTAAATAATATGAATATTAATAATTCAAATAACTAATATTTTAGCGCTTATTGAAGTTTAGCATTATTTCAATAAATACTTTATTATGTTATTGCTTAAAACAGTAAAATATTCCCAATAAACTGCATTTTCTAGTATGATTTTGACAAATAGTTAAAAATTGGCTAAAGTGTGCTACTTAGGCTTAGATTCCTTGCTTTACTCTAACAGGATGAAAGAGGTCTAATATAGGAGGCTTTAATGATAATATGTACAATTAAAGAGATTGTGGTTTAGTGTATATGCCTAAACATTATGATACTATCGTAATCGGAGCAGGTATAGCAGGTTGTTGTATGGCTTATACTCTTCAGCAAAAAGGGCAGAAAGTTCTTTTGCTAGATAGAAGTGCTGTGGCTGCTTCTGGTGGTTCTGGGGCTGCTGGTGCTTTTGTTTCTCCTAAAATAGGAAAAGGTTCTGCACTTCAAACACTTACTAATGAAGCTTTTCATTTTTCTAAAAAGTTTTATATTAAACATTTCCCAAAATATTTTCATCAGACTGGTGTAATTCGTATTCCTAAAGATGAAGAAGATGCACTTAAATTTAAACTTTATGAACCTTTTAATGAGTCTAAATATAGATGGATAAAGAAAAAAGAGTTAGAAAAAATTGGTATTCAAAATTCTAGTGATAGCTTTCTTTTTAATGAAGCAGGGGTGTGTGATGCACCTGAACTATGTAATGCTATATTTAAAAAAGTAGAATTTAAACAATTTGATGTAAAACAGCTTGAATATAATGGAAAAGAGTGGATACTCTTCACTCCTTGCTCCTCACTCCTCACTAAAAATATAGTTCTATCTACAGGTTATAAAAATGAACTTTTTGATATGAGATATATGGGTGTTAGAGGTACTTGGGGATCTCGAGGAGATTATAAAAGTACTTTGAATTTAGAAGTAAGTATGCATAAGAGTATTTCAATCTCTGCAAATATAAATGGTGTAGTAAAAATAGGTGCAACTCATGTGAAGTCTAAAGAGCCGTGTATGGCATGTGATGGAGAGCCACTTAAAGGACTTTTTGAAAAAGCTTCAACTATGGTAGATACGAGTAATTTTACTTTGTATGAAACATTTTGTGGTATGCGTTCTGGGTCTAAAGATTACTTTCCTCTTGTAGGCAAGGTGATAGATGTACCTTATATGTTAGATGAGTATCCTCTTATAACAAGAGGAGCAAAACCCAAATTAAAATATATTGATAATCTTTTTATCTGTAATGGCTTGGGTGGTAGGGGATTTGTTTTTGCTCCGTATATGGCTGAACTGTTAGCAGAGTCTATAATTAAAAATATAGATATAGATAAGAGAATAAATCCAGATAGACTATTTCTAAAGTGGTGCAGAAAACTGTAGGGTGGGCAATTGCCCACCACATAAGGAAACATGTATATGATCACACGATTGCCGAAAGGCTCTTATTCATTATACGTTAGCCCTTACGGCGAAATTTTTATTATATGCATCTTTTATTACGTGGTGCGTTTAAACAGCACCCTACGGGA
>Ga0256827_10002003_pt1 | contig 13141 bp, 11 predicted proteins | sample CV84metaG_FD_185977 | JGI IMG/M metagenome (GOLD analysis project Ga0256827, IMG submission 185977) | Hydrothermal vent microbial communities from East Pacific Rise, Pacific Ocean - CV84 | ecosystem: Environmental > Aquatic > Marine > Hydrothermal vents | place: Pacific Ocean: East Pacific Rise... | reverse complement strand
TGGCACGAAGAGGAAATTCTATCATTAAAGGGTTAGAGATCAATGAGATCATCACCCTGCTCAATAAAGCATACGCAGATGAATGGTTAGCCTATTATCAATATTTCATTGAAGCAAAAGTGATCAAGGGTATCATGAAAGATGCAGCTATTGCTGAACTTACGCAACATGCAACAGATGAACTGAGACATGCAAATATGGTAGCTGACCGTATTTTACAATTGGGAGGGACACCTCTGCTCAATCCTCAAGATTGGTTTACCCATACTAACTGCGGATATGAAGAACCAAAGGAATTTGATGTGGTTAAGATACTGGAAGACTCTATTAAAGGTGAGCAATGTGCAATCTCTGTCTATTCTAATTTAGCAGAGATCACCAGAGACAAAGATATTGTAACTTATGATATTGTTTCTGAGATACTGGCAGATGAAGTTGAACATGAAGAAGATCTTCAGGCACTGCATGATGATATTACAGAATTCATTACAGATATTAAAAGGCAAATATAATTCTTACTAAATACAAGACTTCAGTGAGCTAAATTGATATAAAAATTTTCTTTATATCAAGGAAAATAAATAAAACAAGGAAAAAATAAAATGAGACAATACGAAACATATAAATGTAATAAATGCGGTAATGAGATAGAGGTACAAGAAGTTGGAGGAGGAACATTGGTTTGCTGTGGAGAAGAGATGGCATGTATCACAGAAAATCTTACAGCTGTGAATTTAATGAAAGCCTTTGCAGGAGAGAGCCAAGCAAGAAACAAATATGAGTTCTTTGCTGATATGGCTATGGAAGAAGGGTTACATCGTATTGCCAGACACTTTCAGGAAGCTGCGGACAATGAAAAGTATCATGCAATGGCAGAGTACAAGGCATACAATAAACTTGTGAAGAATATAGAGCTAGACACTACAGTTAAAAACTTAACTTATGCAGCAGATGGGGAACGTTATGAACATGAAGAGATGTACCCTAATTTTGAGACCATCGCTAAAGAAGAAGGTCTTAAAGACATTGCTAGACTTTTTAGAGCCATTGGTAAGGTTGAAGTAGAGCATGAAGCAGAATATTTAGAACTTAAAAAGATACTTGAAGCAGAAGGGTTCTTTAATTCAGAGGATAATGAAGAATACATCTGTGAAATATGTGGACATGTACATAGAGGTAAAAAAGCCCCAAAACAGTGTCCTCTCTGTAAAGCAGATAAAGAGTACTTTAAAAAGAAGTGTCAAGACTCAAGTAGAGGATAACATATCCTCTACTTACTGTACCTTTTGGTGCAGTATAATCTTACTTTCAGATGACACAAGACTTGAATCATCTTTAGCTTTGTGATAAGCGATCACATACACTTCATCACCACTCTGCAAGTAGTTATGCTCCCCAAACTCCGCATAAGCTGTTGCTCCTATAGAGATGAGTGCTTGATCAGGATAACTACATGCTCTAAGATGCTCTGCGATATTCTCTAATGGACCAAAATTAACTTGCGTATTCATTTTATCAATAAGCCATGATTTAAGCTTACTATAGAAGTAAGAGTAACCCAGTAGTGGTGCATCAACTCCATAAGGATACAAGACCCCATTACGCGTTACAAAAGAGCATAAATGATAGTTATCCATCACTCCACCCTCTTCAAATTTATCTATAGTGATCCATTTATCTCCTATACCTTTAGAGTTAGACCCCCATGACTTCTTTTCTGAAATCTTTTTTGCACCTTCTTTTCTAATAGTACAGTCATTAAAAGTTGTAAACTGTTTAGCAACTAAATCAACTATTTTATACTCTTTATCATATAAGATATCAAAAAGAACTGCGATCTCCGGTTCAACTTGGGCATTGGCTTCATAATTTGGAAGTTCAAGAAGGTCAGTACCTATAGAGTACTGACCTAAAAAGGATTCTGATCCGGGTAGATAAAAAGGGAATATACCTTTAGGAGCATCCGATTCAGCAGTGACTACATTCTCAAAATCTTTAAGTTCCCCCGCTTGTTCTAAATGGTGTGCAAAATTTCCTGCAACACCTAAGCATATGACATTTTCTAATTGCATAGTTGTCCTTCTGTAAGAGTAGTTAAAAGTATAGCTTAGAGATGATTATAATGTGTTTTGAATTATATAGTGAAAAAGTAAAGTGAGAGCATTTACTGCCAAGAGGCAGTAAACTAACAAAGGTTTAACTTATTTACCCGCTACTGCGTCTTTAAGTGTTTTACCAATTTTGAATTTAGGTGCAGTATGTGCTGCTTTTGTATATGTTTTATTTGTTCCTGGAACTTTACCGCTTTTTGTTGCTACTTCTACTGTAGAAAATGTTCCGAAACCTACTAATGATACAGTCTCTTTTTTAACCAATGCCTCAGTTACTGAATTAATGAATGCTTTTACCGCTCTCTCTGCTGCTGCTTTACTTTCAAACTCTCCATTCTTTTGTACCAATTCTACGAATTCTGCTTTTGTCATTCTTCTTCCTTTTTTTTTAAGATGCGGTTATTATAACACAAATTAATCTTAAAAAAAGATAAAAAAAGTAGAAAAAGCCTTATTTTAGGGGTTTTTTTAGTTTTTTATCAAATTAAATTAAATTAAATTTTAAAATGATATGTAAATTTATAATTTTGGGGAGGGATAATGGTGCGTCAGAGAGGATTTGAACCTCCACACCCATAGGGCACTACCCCCTCAAGGTAGCGTGTCTACCGTTCCACCACTGACGCACTGTGGATATATAGTTAAGTACTATAGAAACTTTAAAAATTGAGGATAACAAAAGGTTGTGCGGGATTATATCCCTCACAACCTTTTAGAGTCTTTAAGACTAACCGATGAATGGGTTAGCGTAAAGAGCGATAAGAGCAATTACTAGTGTATAGATAACTTGCGCTTCAATCATTGCAAGAGCAATAAACATTGTAGTCATTAGTTTACCACCAAGACCTGGATTTCTAGCAGTACCAGCAATAGTTGCAGCAGCAGTGTGACCCATACCGATAGCTCCACCAAGAGCAGCAAGACCAAGACCAACACCAGCAGCGACTACTGAGTATGCTTTAATCATAGATTCACCATCTGCTTCACCAGCAAATGCAACAGCACCAAGTGCTAAGAAAAGTAAGAAAAACTTTTTCATTTTATATCCTTAAAGTTAATAGATTTTAAGTCTCTTCGACTGCTTTAGAAGTCTGTTCGGATAGCGTAAACAGTGTAACACTGCCAACCGACACATAAATGCGACCGATTTCCCTACTTAATCACTTCGTATAAACGGCGAAATTATAACTAAAATAGTTTTAACTTACGCTAAAAATTCCGGTGTGGCAAGTTCTACCTTTTTACCATTTTGTTCCATGACTACAACAGTGATCTCATCCCCCTCATTATATCTTTGAGGCAGATCGTTCACTCTCTCTTTGGCCACTTTTGAGATGTGCAACAGGGCATCAAATCCATCAGGCATTTCTACAAAAAGCCCAAAATCAACGATCTTCTTTACTTTTCCCTGGTAACTTTTACCTGCTTCATAGGTCATCTGCTTTTTTACCGGTGCATCTGCGATCTTTTTGATATGCTCTTTGGCCGCGGCAACTTTCTCTTTATCTTCACCTGAGAGCTTTACCCCACCCTCATCACGATCAAGGTCAATACTTACTTCAAACTTTTCAATAATATCTCGTATCGTTGCACCTGCTTTCCCTATAATATCACCTATTTTACTTGGATGGACATTAAAAAACTCTGTACTTGGTAAAGCCCCACTCTCTACGATATTTAATTCTGCCTCTTTCATCAGTGCCAGAATATGCTCTTTTCCTCTGTTTGCCTGAGCCAATGCCTCTTTGAGAACTTCCAGATCAATACCACCTAACTTTATATCCATTTGAAGTGCGGTAATACCTTTTTGTGTACCCGCCACTTTAAAGTCCATATCCCCATCATGATCTTCTAGTCCCATAATATCTGAGAGGATGGCATAGTTATCACCTTCACTTACAAGCCCCATAGCGATCCCAGCAACAAGATCTGTCATCTCTACATTGGCTGAGCGAAGTGCCAAACATCCTCCACAGATCGTAGCCATAGAAGAAGAACCGTTACTCTCCAATATCTCAGAGACCAAACGGATCGTCCCATCATAGTTTAATGAAATAGCAGGCTCTAATGCTCTTTTGGCAAGGTTTCCATGCCCCAACTCTCTACGCCCGGGCGCACCAATATATTTGGCTTCCCCTACAGAATAACCAGGGAAATTATAGTGCACCATGAAGCTTTCAGATCTGCTGTTTTTATCGGTAATAAGCTCATACATTTGTGCATCTTTTTTATCCCCCAGTGTTGCTGTCACCAATGCCTGTGTCTGACCACGGGTAAAAAGACATGACCCATGTACCGACGGTAAAAGGTTTGTCTCAATACTGATAGGACGTACTTCATCCAACGCCCTACCGTCTGCACGAATATGCTTCTCTAAGATCATAACTCTTACTACCGTTTTCTTATAACGTTCAAGTACTTTAGAAACCAAAGCCTTATCTACTTCTTTGCCTTCAGACTCCAATGTTTCCATGATCTCATTACGTACTTTTTTAAGTTCTGTAGCACGCTCACTCTTTGCCATGTGTGCAATGGCATTTTCTACATCTGCTGCATAATTACTTTCTATATAAGTATAAAGTGTTTCATCTACTTTATCCATAGCCAGTTCAAGTTCCAACGGTTCTCTTACAAAAGGGCTGAAAGCATCTACATATGCTTGTGTTGCATGATCGATCGCTTCACCTGCCAAAGCAATAGCATCTATCAAAGCCTCTTCATTCAACTCATTACTTTCTTGATGCTCAAGTACCAAAGGCACTGCACCCATCATAGGGTCAACCATATCTACAGCCACATCATCTATGATCTCTGAGGCCGCTGTACGCATCTCTATCATCAATATATCTTTCCCTGAACCAACCACAAGTAGATCTAGTACGCTTTCATCTTGTTGGCTTAATGTAGGGTTGATGATCATTTTATTCTCAATTTTTCCTACTCTTACTGCTGCAATACTTTGTGTGACCGGCATATCTGAGACATAAAGTGCTGCTGAGGCTGCATGCAGTGCTGCTATTTGCATATCTACATTACTATCTGCACTGACTACCATCACTGTGATCGTTACAGGGAAATGAAACCCTTTAGGGAAAAGTGGACGTAGTGAACGATCAACGATACGAGAGGTCAACGTTTCAAAATCACCCGGCTTTGTCTCTCTTTTAATGAACCCCCCGGGAATTTTGGCTGCAGCATATGATTTTTCCATATATTGTACGGTCAAAGGAAGGAAATCTTCATCTACTGGTTTTTCATCTATGGCAACAGCTGCAATAAGAACCGCCTTACCCTGTCTGTACATCACTGCACCACTTGCTTGTTTGGCTATTTTATTAAATTCATATTTCTCTTGGAGGTTATTTATATCTATCTCTATGATCTTCTCTTGCATATTATGATTGTCCTTTTTTTGTTTCAATTTTTTCTTCTCTATGTTTAATTTCATGTGTACTGATTATTTCAGATATCTGTTCAAAATCCAACGGTTCAAAATCTTTATAATAGTACTCTATTGAAATATAATCCTCTATTTTATGAGGGCAGAATACCCCATCACATACTGTAAGTAGGTTTTGATACACTGTTTTATCTAAAATAGGTGTGGCAATATAGATATTTTTTGCTTCTCTCTCTATCACAGATTTCAGTGCTACCATCATTGTAAGCCCAGTCTCTACACACTCATCAACAAGTACGACATATTTTCCCTTAAGTGAGACCAGATCTTTTCCTTTGCGGTACTTATATACATAAGAGAGTACCTCTTCTTCATATTTACGATGTGCTTCACTGTAGATAAAATCTTCACTGATCCCAAAAGCATCTATCAATGCCTTATGCATCACAACTTCTTCTGTTTCTGAGACCATGGCAATAGCAAGTTCAGAATTATTGGGAGCCAAAATAGGTTCCGTAAGTAAAATATCCATTTGTGCATTAACTTTTTTAGCGATCTTATCAGCAAAATAAACCCCACCTTCACTGACTCCGATCACCACTGTTTCATTCTCTTCCAATAGTTCAAGAGGTAACGTTTCAATAAGCTTTTGTGCAGCTTCTTCATTATTTTCAAAATAGTATTTATGGTCTAAAGCGTTGGGCATGACTTGCTCCTGGAAATTGTTTAGAGATCTCTTCTTCATCAAAAGTATAACGAAACTCTTCTATATACTTCATCAAGAGCTTATATGCATAGTTTATCTGTTCCATTTTTTCACTCTCTCCACCTAGATCAGGGTGATATTTCTTTGCAAAAAAATGATACTGTTTTTTGATATCTTCTTTAGAGATCAATTTGGGTAACTCCAATATTTCTAAAGCATTATCTATCTCTTCTATGGGCGTTTGCATTATTTAGAATCTCCTGTTCCTGCACCACCAAATGGAATAAAATTAAACTGTACATAAAAACTGTTCTCTTTCGTTGAACCTGTCGGTCTTGGTAAAATATCTTGACGGATCGATGCAGAAACACTCCAACAATCTTCCTCATATTTTCCCCCAAATCTCCATTGTGTACTTGTACTGTTATTAATACTATAGGTTAATCCACCATTAAATTTGACTCTTTGACTCAAAGTATATCCAAAGTCAAAAAAGAGATCATTCGCAGGTACAAAATTACTGCTGTCATCAGGTAACTTTTTCTTATATGTATGCCCTAAAGAGAAAAAATACTCCTCTTCAGATAAGGAGACATGGCTTGAAGATTCACGTAACTTACCAAATTCATAGGAGTATGCCAAGTTATTATAAAAACGCCATTTCTTCCACGTATACTGCATCTCATTTTTTAAATCTGCCCATTTATATGTTCTATTGGGATAATAAGTTTGATACAGTCTTTGAAAAAATTTCAGTTGTGTTTCATCTGTATAAAAGTATTGATTCAATCCTATCCGGTACTGTTCTTCAGGTAATCCAACTGCAAAAAGCTCTTTCTGTTTTTCATTCAAGCTAGAAAAGTGTATTGGACTTTCATATTCATTTCCAGGTTTAATATACTCTACTGCAGGCTGTAAAACATGTATAAATTTATCATATTTTTTTGTCAGATCACTAAAGAGTTTTACTTTATGAATATTACTATAATACTGAAAATCATCATACATATAATTTCCATTTCCAAAAAAGAATTTACTATAGTAAAATTCTTCACCCAATGAAACACTTAAAAAATCATTTAAAAAAGAAGTTGTAAATGCCAGTGGGACTTTTAGCTCTGCTTGTTTAAGTGTTGTTCCTCTATTTCTATAAAAATGATTAATATGGATATCAGCACTGTATGTAAGATTATTCCATAGAAAATGATCTAAATATTTATGTAACTGTATGGATGGTAATATCTGTAAAGTATCATCATTATGTTCTTTTCTGGTATCGATAAAATATTTTGCGTTTACACCTGTATAGTAATCATTGTCATAAACAAAATAATTTAATTTGGATTCTTGTAAAGGTGTCAGTCCAAAATGTTGAAGATGCGTTTTCTGTAAATTCAAATAATCAATATCACTTAGAAAAGTGGTATTGACATATAGCCCATCTATAAATCTTTTAGGAAGATATTTGCCAAAAAGATTTGAAGAATTATAAAGAAATTCCAACCCATAATGGTTTCTTTCTTTTGTATTTTCTCTTTTTTGATAGGTTGCACTATCTCGGAAATATCCAACTCTTAATTTTCCTTCTGAATGGTTACTGTCTACAAAGCGAAAGGTGGAGTAAATACCTAAACTACGATCTGTTCTTATCTGTGGATTGAATTCTATATCCATACGGGGAGAGATCGCCCAAAAAATAGGTTGTTCATAAATAAATCCTTCTTGCTTCGTATACCCTATAAGAGGGAATAATAAACCGGAACTTCTCTGATTGTTTGTTGAAAAAGCTAAATACGGGGAATAAAATATTGGCATATTCAAAAAATAAACTTTGGCATCATAGATTTTCATATACTTAGATACACTATCATACTGAGAGTGTGAAAAAACCATTTTCCATAATGGGTCATCAATATTACAACTCGAAAGTACTGATCTACCTAAAGTATAATTTCCTTCACTTCGATGTGCTCTGTCTGAAAAAAGCCAAATATCATTTTGACTCACAAAAAAGAGCTGATCAAAAGTCACCTCTTTACTTTGGGTATCTATCTCCATATGGTTAGTATGTTCTTTTGTACCTTTATACCCTATCATTTCAACCTTACCGTCTAAGATGAGTATCTTTTTGCTTTTGTTGTAGCTGGCTCTTTGTGCTTTTATCACAGAATCCTGATAATAAACAATAACTCCATTTGTGGCATTTACGGTTGTTTTCGTACTATTTAACTCTTTTGCCATCACTTCAATTTTATTTTTTTTCGTTTGGGCATACGTCTGCTGAACACTAAACAGTACGATAAAAAGAAATAAAATTCTATACATTAGAGATAACTATTCGTCCTAAAGTGCTTGATAGGCAATATCTGTACGACACTGCTTTCCAGCAAAATGTACTTGCCCTACCAACATATAAGCACGTTTTTGTGCCTCTTTAATACTGTCTCCTACGCCTACACAAACAAGTACTCTTCCTCCTGTTGCATAAAGTTTTCCGTCTTCTCCACGACTTACTCCAGCGTAAGAAATATGTGCATTCCCTTCTAAATCATCGTGATGGATATCATCAACAATGATCTCTGCAGCCGGTGTACTTTTGTAAGGATAATCCTTACTTGCCATCACTACACCTACTGCATACTTATCATGAAACTCTATTTTAGCATTTTTAAGGTCACCTATAGCTGCCTTGTAAAACAATTCTGATGCAGGAGACTTAAGCAATGGCATTAACTCTTCACACTCTGGGTCACCAAAACGCACATTATACTCAAGGATGATAGGTTCACCTTTAACCACCATTACACCTATGAAAAGTACACCTGTAAATGGCATACCTTCTGCTTCCATACCTTTAAGAGTAGGCTCTATTACTCTCTCATCTAACTTACGGTAAATCTCATCATTGACAAGTGGTGTAGGTGCATAAGCTCCCATACCACCGGTATTGGGGCCTTCATCATTATTGAGCAGTTTTTTATGATCTTGTGCTGCAGGAAGGACAACATAATCTTTCCCATCACAGATGGCAAAAACTGAAAGTTCATATCCATCAAGGAACTCTTCTACAACAATAGAAGTTCCGGCATCTCCAAAAGAGTTTCCTGAAAGCATTTCTCCCGCAGCTTTTTTTGCTTCATCATGACTCTGTGCGATGATCACACCCTTACCACCACAAAGCCCATCTGCTTTTACTACGATAGGAGCTTCAAGTGTCATAATAAAATCATACGCATCTTGAAGAGAATCCGTTTCTATATATTTAGCAGTAGGTACATTGTGACGGGCAAGGAAGTTCTTCATGAAAATCTTAGATCCCTCAAGCTGTGCAGCCTTTGCCGTAGGTCCGAAAATAGTCAATCCACGTGCTTTGAATACATCTACAACTCCATCTACAAGCGGTGCTTCAGGTCCTACTATTGTAAGATCAATATTGTTCGCTTCTACAAAATCCGCTAAGGCATTAAAATCACTGATAGATAGATTTTTACCCAATTCATCCGTTGCTCCGTTCCCCGGTGCAAAATATATCTTTTCAACATTCTCATCTTTTTTCAGTGCTAATCCGATAGAGTACTCTCTACCCCCTGCACCAATAATCAATACATTCATCTGTTCTCTCCGAAAATATAATTAATATACCTAAATTAAATAGAGGATTTAGTAGTGGTAATAGTTGTGCGTAGAGAGTTTTGTAAAATGTTTGAAGGCGAACTTTGAAGTTCGTCGATGGCATTTTGCAAAGCTCTATGCGTGCAAGAATTGCCGCTAATAAGCCCCCGAGTGGCCGTTCTGCGTGAGTCGGCCCTAATAAGCCAACGGTGTAGGAGGGAGCCGATCTTTAGGAGGCAATTTCTTGTGGGTTTCCCTCACTCAAATGAAAATACCTACACACCGATCTGCTACATGTCCCACTAAGATTAATGTTGGACCCCATATACAGTCATCGAACCACTTAGGTTAAATTTATTATAGCCTATTTGGTGTTAGAAGAGAGTAAAATCTCTTGTGCTTTTAAAACACACGAGACAATAAGCGGTTCATCTGCTACTTCATAGTGACAATTTTGAGGCAAATGTACTTTAGTCGCTTTACCTATGACCACAGCGGTATAACTCTCATCCCATGTAAAATTTTTCATAAAACAGTGGATCGTTGAAGGAGAAGTAAAGATAATGATCGCCCCTTTGGCAGGTTTCTCTTTAAGATCATAATGAATACAAGATGTCTCATAGATGATCTGCTCATGTAGGGGTATCCCTACTTTAGACAAAAAGCCTTTTGAGTCAAAAGAGACCTCTTTAGGACGTAAGTAGAGAAGCTTTTTTTCTTTAAAAAATTGAGCAATATCTTGACTTAACTGTGCACTATAAAACGATTTTGGGTGGTAAATGACTTTACCGCCCAATGCTTCTATCTGTTTTTTGGTAGCTCCACCTATAGCGATGCAAGGATATTTTTTCCATGAGAGGTCAATACTGTTTGCAGTGACTACCGCCTGTTTTGAAGTAAACATCAATGTATCACATTCTGAAAAGTCTAGTTTATCAACCGTTGTTTTGAACTCGATCATAGGTAAAGCAATGGTATCTTTTTTAACTGTCGGTGATAAAAGATAAATAGCTTTTTTTTGCATCAATGATTTACTTTTCAAGATCAACTAAAGGTTTACCATGAAGCATAGCATCATTCATCTCTTCATCATCATACGGATCAAAATGTGGTGTGATGATCCATTTTTTATTGGCTTCAAGTAACATGATCTGGTCTTCAACTTCATCTGCAATTCTATGTGCTTCAAGCAACAGCATGTTTGGTCTCAATACCATATGAAATTCTACAAAATTAGCACTACCGTCTGTACGTGTTCTAAGCCAATGATAACTTGTAACCTCAGGATGCCCGGATATGATTTCACCGATTTTAGCAACAATCTCTCCATCCAATGCACGGTCTAAAAGTATCTCCACACCCTCAACAATGATCTCATAAGCAGAATAGATAATATATACACCTATACCCAAACCGAAAATAGCATCAATACTGTCCAATCCTGTTAAGGAAACCAACCCTAATGCTACCAATACAGCCGCATTACTCCAAAGATCTGTTTTATAATGTAAAGCATCTGCTTTTATCACCAAACTATCAGTCTCTTTAGCAACTTTCAAGAGATACTCTACTAAAAAATAGGTCACGACAATGGAGAACAACATAGCAAAAACAGAAGGTATGAGCAATGTTGTTACACTTCCATCATTGAGTTTCTTTAGTGCCACATAGATAATATAAAAACCTGATATTGTAATCACAGTACCTTCAATCACTGCTGCGATCGCTTGAATTTTTCCCTTACCGTAGTGGTAGAGTTCATCCGGTTGTTCTTCAGACTTCTTAATCGCAAAATAATTAAAAAGTGATACTGCCATATCTAATAAAGAATCAATTGCTGAGGCAAGCAGTGCCACTGAACCACTGGCTATACCGATGATCAATTTAACAAAAACCAGTAATGTGGCAACCGAACTTGATACCATTGTTGCACGTTTTTGCGGAGAATTCTGTGGCATTATTTTTCCTTAGGATATATAATCATTAGAAGCAATCTTAACACAAATAGAATATAGTTTTACTAAGTTAAAACTATTTTTTATAATGAATGGTATAATAACATTTATGTTATAGTATTTAATCAATAACAATCGCATCTATACTATTAAGATAAACAAATAAATTTAAACGGTATACATAAATTATGAATCATACAGAAATAGAGGATAGTGACTTGAGCCAGGCAATTGACAATACAGAGATATCATTTAAAGAACGACTTATTTATGATAAATTAACTTTTTACTATATTTCGCTTCCTATTATGCTTTTAGGAAATATCTTAGGAGCTTTTTTACTGAGTGCTATACAACTCAATGTTGTTGATCTTTACTCTATAGGAGTTTGGTTATTGGTCAGTACCATTATGTTCATCTATCAGATGTATCATTATTATCAATTTAAAAATGAGACTGAAGAGAATAAACTAAGAGATGCAAATATTTGGTTAGATAAATATTATACCAATATTTTACTCAATGGTATTATTTGGGGGAGTAGTGCATTTTTGATCTTTCCTGATTCTAATTTAATGAATCAAATGATCGTGATGCTCTTTCTCTTTGCCATAGGTTTTTCTGCTATGGGAGTACTGGCTTCAAAACGCGATCTACTGTTAACCTATGTTCTTGTAACCTACTCTCCTCTTATCTTACGTCTCTTTTTTATGGAAGATAAAATCTATACAACTATTGCCTATGTGATCCTCTCTTTAATGCTTATTATGATCCTTATCTCAAACTACTATGGAAAAGTGATCAATAATGCACTGAATAATCGCCAGCATTTCATGACGATAAAACACACACATGAAAAACTTAAAGAGCGTTTTTTCTCTCTCTTTGAACGAGCTCCTGTAGGGATCTACTATTATAATGAAGCATTAGAACTTGAAGATATCAATACACATTTTATGCAAATGAATAAAGTTGAAGAAAAAGAGTCTTTAATCGGTACAAACCTTCATGGATTAAGTAATGCACAAGCCATACAAGCACATAAAGATGTTTTTAATGGTAAGACAGGAAACTATCGTGGTCCTTTTGAGTCGATCAATAATGAAAATCTTTATGTCAAGCTCTCTACGGTTCCTATGATCAATGCTGACGGTCAAGTTGCAGGTGGGATAACGATCATTAATGATATTACCAATGAAGTCACCGCCAAAGAAAAGATGATACGAAATGCTTACTATGATCTACTTACCAATATCCCAAACCGTACACTCTTAATGGATAAACTCAAATCATTCATAGCTGAAAAAAGAGAGAATGAAGAGTATGCAGCGCTACTCTTTTTGGATATTGATAACTT
>Ga0256827_10002002_pt1 | contig 13142 bp, 9 predicted proteins | sample CV84metaG_FD_185977 | JGI IMG/M metagenome (GOLD analysis project Ga0256827, IMG submission 185977) | Hydrothermal vent microbial communities from East Pacific Rise, Pacific Ocean - CV84 | ecosystem: Environmental > Aquatic > Marine > Hydrothermal vents | place: Pacific Ocean: East Pacific Rise... | reverse complement strand
TAGAATTAAGAGAAATATTAAATAATCATAATCATAACTACTATGTATTATCAAAGCCTATAGTAACTGATTATGAGTACGATATGCTACTGAAAGAGTTAATCGAACTAGAAGAAAACAATCCGGACATGTTTGATTCCAACTCTCCAACACAACGCGTAGGTAATGATATAAATATTGAATTTAAACAAAAAACACATAAATATCCAATGCTGTCTCTTGGCAACACTTATAATGCTGAAGAATTAAAAGATTTTGACAATAGAATAAAAAAAATATTAAATGCACCCTTCAAATATGCTTGTGAACTAAAATTCGATGGAGTATCTATTAACTTAACTTATGAAAATGGCAAATTAAAACAAGCTGTAACTCGTGGAGATGGATTTAAAGGTGATGATGTTACTCAAAATGTAAAAACAATAAAAACAATACCCCTAACACTAAATGGAAATAACTATCCACAATCATTTGATATAAGAGGAGAAATATTTATTCCTCATAAAGGATTTGCACTAATGAACAAAGAGCGAGAGAATGCTAATGAATCACCCTTTGCAAATCCACGAAATGCAGCATCAGGCTCTTTAAAAATACAAAATCCTACTATTGTTGCAAAACGCCCTTTAGACTGTTTTCTCTACCATATTATGAGTAATGAACTACCTTCGGACTCACACTATCAAAACTTACAAATTGCTAAAACTTGGAACCTAAAAATATCTGAAAATATAGAAATTTGCAATACGATTGATGATGTTATAACATTTATAAATAAATGGGATAAAGAGAGAAGCAATCTAAAATTTGATATAGATGGAATTGTAATAAAAGTAGATTCTATTTCTCAACAAAAACAACTTGGATACACTGCAAAAACTCCACGCTGGGCTATATCTTATAAATTTAAAGCGGAGCAAGTATCTACAACTCTACAATCTGTATCATACCAAGTAGGCCGAACCGGCACAATAACTCCTGTTGCAAATTTAAAACCGGTACAATTAGCAGGAACTATTGTAAAACGAGCATCTTTACATAACGAAGACATTATAAATAACCTTGATTTACATATAAATGATACTGTTTTTGTTGAAAAAGGAGGTGAAATCATTCCTAAAATTGTAGGAGTTGATAAATCAAAAAGAGAGCTAAACTCATCTAAGATTTTATTTATAAAAAACTGTCCGGAGTGCGGTACTACTTTAACAAGACAAGATGGAGAATCTGCATATTTTTGTCCAAATGAAAAAAGCTGCTACCCTCAAGTAAAAGGGAAAATAGTGCATTTTGTAAGCAGAAAAGCTATGAATATTGATAGTATTGGTGAAGAAACTATCGACTTATTACTAAAAAACAACTTAATAAAAACAAGTGCCGATCTATACTTACTAACAAAAGAACAACTACTCCCTCTAGATAGAATGGCTGAAAAATCAGCTGAAAATATTATTAATGGTATAAAAAATAGCAAGAATACACCTTTTCCTCAAGTACTTTTTGCTCTAGGAATAAAACACATTGGTGCAACAGTTGCTAAAAACCTTGCTAAATCTTTTAAAAATATTGATAATTTACAAAAAGCACCATTAAAAAAATTAATAGAAACAGACGACATTGGAGAAAAGATAGCAATAAGCTTAATTGAGTATTTCAATGATATTGACAATATAAATATTATAAATACTCTAAAAGATAATGGCATTCAACTCGAATTAATTGAAGAACAACCAACATCAGACAAATTAAAAGGATTAACCATTATAGCCTCCGGTAAATTAAAAAACTTTAGTAGAGAAGAAATAAAAAAAGCAATTGAAGATAATGGTGGAAAGCCTGTTAGTTCTATAAGCAAAAAAACCAACTATCTTTTATCCGGAGAGAATACCGGAAATAAAAAATTAGAAAAAGCAAAAGAACTAAACATTCCTATTATTAGTGAAGATGAATTTATTAAAATGATTTCAGACTAAACATTTACTTAGATGCCCTTTTAAAAAGATAAAATGCAATTATTGAATATAAAATATTAGGTATCCATACAGCTAATACCGGATTAATATTTGCATTAGTTGCCATAACAGTTGAAACCTGCATAAACATAATATATGTAAATGCTAAAAATATACCTAATCCTATATTAATACCTATTCCACCTCTACGCTTACGAGAAGATAAAGAAACACCTATTATTGTTAATATTATTGTAGAAAAAGGAAAAGCAAAACGCTTATTTTGTTCTATCTGCCAAAGAGCTACATTATCAGAACCTATTAACTTCTCATTTTCTATAAATTTTTTAAGCTCTGTATAATTCATAGCCTCTACCAAATTTTTTCTACGTTCAAAATCATTAGGATGTAAATTTATAGCTGTATCTAAATGTCTTTTATGAATAATTATTTCATTACTATCTGTAATATTCCGAATCGTACAATTTGTAACCTTCCACTTATTTAAAGTTGTATCCCACTGTGCATAATCCGATAACAATTTTGATTTTAGCTTGCCATTTTCAAATTTCTCCATTGAAAACCGATACCCTATATTGTGCACATTATTATAAGACTCCATATAAATAAACTCTCCGGGTAGTATTTGTTTATGAATATTTTTAATATTATACCGATACCTTAATCTTATATATTTCTCCTCAAATTCTAAACGCTTTTTATTTGCAGGGGGAATAACCCAATTTATAAGAATAAAAGATAATATTGTTAAAATTACTGCAGATATTAAATATGGAACCATCAATCGTTTATAGCTAACACCACTACTCAAAATAGCTATAATCTCAGAATCTCCAGATAATTTTGATGTGAAAAATATTACTGCTATAAATGTAAATAATGCTGAAAATAAATTTGCAAAATATGGTATGAAATTAAAATAATAATCAAAAACGATAGCTTTTAATGGAGCCGCTTTTAAAATAAAATCATCTGTTTTTTCTGATATATCAAAAATAACAACAACAACTATTATCAATATCAAAGAGTAAAAAAAAGTACCTAAAAATTTACCTATTATATATTTATCTAATTTTTTCAATTCGTCTATTTTTTAATTAAAGTCTAGATGATACTTTTACAACCATTTCTCTTTTCCACTTATCAAATGTTCCATCTGCAATTTTCAACCTTGCCTGTTCTGTTAGCCACAGGTAAAATGCCAGATTATGCATACTTGCAATCTGTCCACCCAACAACTCTTTCGACACAAAAAGATGCCTTAAATATGCTTTAGAATAAAAAGTATCAACAAAAGATGTTCCATTAATATCTATTGGAGAAAAATCATTCTCCCATTTTTTATTTTTTATATTAATTATACCCTCACTTGTAAAAAGCATACCATTTCTACCATTTCTTGTTGGCATTACACAATCGAACATATCAACCCCCCTACTTATTCCTTCCAAAATATTAGCAGGAGTTCCTACCCCCATTAAGTAACGAGGTTTATCTTTAGGTAATATTGCATTAACAACCTCTGTCATCTCATACATAACCTCCGTAGGCTCTCCTACAGATAAACCTCCTATTGCATTTCCATCTTGACCTAATTCTGCTATTTCATACGCAGCCTTTTTCCTTAATTCAGTAAAAGAACCACCTTGAACAATAGGAAAAAATGATTGACTATGACCATACAATGGTTTTGTATTATCAAAATGTTTTAACCCCCTATGCAACCAACGCATTGTTAAATCCAATGATCTGTTTGTATATTTAAAATCGGCATTACCGGGAGGGCATTCATCAAAAGCCATTATAATATCTGCACCTATAATCCGCTGTATATCAACAACATTCTCAGGTGTAAACAAATGCTTAGAGCCATCAATATGAGACCTGAAATTTGCACCTTCTTCTATTAATTTTCTATTTTGAGACAATGAAAAAACCTGATAACCTCCACTATCTGTCAATATTGGCTTACTCCAATTCATAAATTTATGTAATCCTCCGGCTTGCTTTATTATATCAATACCGGGTCTTAAATATAAATGATATGTATTACCTAATATAATTTGAGCAGATATATCTCTATCAATATCTCGCTGATGAATACCCTTAACCGTACCTAAAGTACCTACCGGCATAAAAATAGGAGTCTCTATTTTACCGTGAGCAGTATCTATTTCACCTAGTCTAGCTGATGTGTTTTTATCTGTTTTTAACAGTTTAAAATCCATTGTGTTTTTTTAAAGTGAACAAATATAAATAAAATTGGAATAAAAAACATTTTATATTTAAATTGCCAACAAGCAAAATCTTTATTATAATTGTAAACTTATAAAAATATATATTTTGTGAAACATTTTATTTTAAATTTATCCATAGAACAACAAATTACATTTGTTGTATTATTTGTATCTTTACTTATACAAACCTTATACTATTTATTAGTTTATTTACGCCCTTTTTTTTGGAAAAGAAAAACAACTAATAACAAAGAAAACAAAATATCCGTAATAATTTGTGCTAAAAATGAATATGAAAATTTAAAAAATAACCTTCCTAGAATATTAACCCAAAAATATTCCGATTATGAAGTAATTGTTGTTAATGACTGTTCTACCGATGATTCAGAAATGCTTTTAGGGGAGATGAAACAACAATATAAACACCTAAGACATACTACCATTGAACCCGATATTAAATTCTCTCACGGTAAAAAACTAGCAATAACTATAGGAATAAAATCTGCAAAATATGAACATCTCGTATTTATTGATGCAGACTGCTACCCTACTTCAAACCAATGGCTTAACGAAATAAACAAATCATATACAACAAATAAACAAATAGTATTAGGTTATGGTGGTTACGAACATAAAAAAGGGTTCTTAAATAAGCTAATACGATTCGACACCTTATTCATTGCAATGCAATATTTTGGCTTTGCAACCATTGGAAATCCATATATGGGTGTTGGTCGTAATCTTTCATACATAAAAAGACTATTCTTAAAAGGCAAAGGTTTTTCAAAACATTACCAGATGCTGTCCGGAGACGACGATTTATTTGTAAATGACAATGCTAATAAAAAAAATACTGCATTAGTTTTATCAAAAAATAGTTTCACACTATCAAAACCACAAGAATCTTGGAAAAACTGGATAAAACAAAAGAAAAGGCATCTCACAACCGGAAAGTTTTACAAGAAAAAAGATAAATTTTTCTTAGGATTAGAACTTTTGACACGATTTTTGTTTTACTCTAGTTTATTATATTTAATTTATCTTAATACAAACATTATTATTACAATAAGTGTTTATAGTTTCAGACTGATTTTACAAATAATTATTATAAAACTAAATATGATAAAAATGAAAGAGAAAGGATTTTTATTATTAATTCCATTATTTGATATGTTATTACCAATAATATACTTTCTTTTTTTATTTTCAAATAAGAAAAAATATATAGTAAAATAAATGAAAGCAAATCCTAGATTTTCCAGTAAAGCTCAAAAAGATTTTGAGTATGTTATATTGGCTCAAAAAGGCGATCAAAATGCTTTTGCTGAACTAATGGGACGCTATCGTGATGCTATTTATTTTATGATTCTAAAAATGATTAATGACAAAAATGATGCTGAAGATTTAACTATTGAAGCATTTTCTAAAGCTTTTAAGAATATAGATAAATACTCTTCGAACTTTGCATTTAGCACTTGGCTATTTAAAATAGCATCAAATAATTGTATTGATTTTTTAAGAAAGAAAAAAACTAAACAAATTAGTATTTTTAGTAATTCTGAAGAGTTTGATAAAAACATAGGTGGCGGAATAAATGAGAACACATCATTATCCATTCGTTCTAATTCTCTTGACCCCGAAGAAGCTTTAATAAAAGAACAAAAAAATAAATTACTTAGAAAAGTTGTTGACAATTTAAAACCAAGATACCGAGAGCTTGTTGAATTAAGATACTTTAAAGAATTCACATATGAGGAGATTGCAAAAGAGATGAATATTCCCATAGGAACAGTTAAAGCTCAACTATTTAGATCTAGAGAATTATTATATGGTATTTTAAAGAAAAGTAAAGAAAAAATATAATATAGACTTTATGATATTTATAAAAGAATATTTTCCTAACCTTACAAAATCTCAAATATCCAAATTTGAAAAACTAGAAAACTTATATAAAGAATGGAATAATAAAATTAATGTTATATCCAGAAAAGATATAGACAACTTGTATTTACATCATATATTACATTCATTAGCAATAGCTAAAATTATATCATTTAAAAATAATACTAAAATATTAGATGTAGGTACAGGTGGAGGATTTCCGGGTGTGCCATTAGCTATCTTATTTCCAAATGTAAAATTTCATTTAATCGATTCTATCGGTAAAAAAATAACTGTAGTTAATGGTGTTGCTGAAGCACTTAACCTAACAAATATAAAAGGTGAGCATATACGTGTCGAAAATATAAAGAATAAATACGATTTTATTATTAGTAGAGCTGTAACTAGATTTGATAAATTTAGAGCTATAACAAAAAAAAACATATCATTAAAAAATAAAAATGAACTTTTAAATGGTATTATATATTTAAAAGGTGGAGACTTTAGTAATGAAATAAGTGGTGTAGAAAATAAAATAAAAATATATAATATTTCAGATATATTTAAAGAACCTTTTTTTGAAACAAAAAAAATTATTCATATGACTCTTTAGCTTAAAACTAAATTAAAAGGCATAGTTTTTGCAATCCAGAATGAAAACTATACTATTTTAAAAAGTGTTTAAGAAAAACTGCAATAAAAAAAACACTATTTACGTTGATTAATAATATATTTACTTTAATATACAAATAACAAATATGACTAAAATATTAACCATACTTATATTTATACTATCATTAAGCTCAATAACTAAATCTCAAATAGTTATAGAAAAAACTATTGATTGGAATAACTCTGAAATAACACAATCTTTACTAATAAACAATACAAATAATATATACATAAGTGGCTCTTACAATACAAATAAAACAAATAACATATCAATAAAAGCTATTTTCGATTCATTAACATACACCCCTGTTTCCACCAATGAACAAAATGCTCTTATAAATACTCACTTAAGTGATACTACTATTTTAAAAACAACAATCTCTTTAGACAGAAAAATATCTATAATAGACTATTACTTTAATCCATACAGAATTAATAACAAAACTAATAAGATAGAAAAAGTTATACACTATAGAATAAAACTATATATTCAACAAAAAACATTAAAAAACACAAATGTATTAAAACAATATGCAACAAATTCATTATTAAATACAGGAAATTGGATTAAAATAAAAATTAACAAATCAGGAGTTTATAAAATAACATACTCTCAATTAAAAGAATTAGGAATAACAAAACCCGAAAACATAAGGGTATACTCATATGGAGGCAAACAATTACCATACGCCAACTTTGAAAAGAACTTTGATGACTTAAACGAAATTCCTATAAAAATAAATGACGGCAATTCAATATTATTTTATGCTGACAGTCCGGGAAATTGGTATTATGACAACTCTATAAATATGTTTATGCATTCAAATCATTACTACTCAAAATACACATATATATTCCTTAGTGACGCAATAGGTTCCGGTGGATTAAAAATAAAAGAAACAGACAATACAAACCTAACATATAACTATACTACCAACTCTTTTGATAGTTATAAATATCATAAAATACCAAAATATAATCTAATAAAATCAGGACGTACTTGGTATGGCGAAAAATTTAAACCTGACAATGAAATTGAATTTAATTTTAATTTTCAGAATATTATAAATACAGAAAATGCATACATATACACATCTGTTGTTGGTAGAAAACAAAAAAAACAAACTTGTTATTTCAACATATATAATAACAATAACTATTTAGCAAGAATAGATATAAATAGCACCTATGGGCATTACACTTACGGTTACGAATATTTTAAAAAAATATCAATTAATAACCCATCAGCAACATTTAATTTAAAGTATTCATTTAATGGTGCAAATGCTAATATGGAGGGGTATTTAAATTTTATATGCATTAACACCCGAGAAAAAATTAAAACCTCATATAGCCAACTAACTATTCGTGATAGAATTACAATATCAGCCAATAGAATTACAAAATTCGACATTGACAACTCAGGTAAATCATTGACTATATGGGATATTACCAACAAAACAAATCCTACTGAAATAATTAGTACAACAACAGGAAATATAACCTCTTTTATTTCTAAAACTGATTCATTAAAAGAGTTTATAATATTTGAAAATACTAATTATTTAACTCCAATAATGGAAGGTGATGACCTTGGATTAATAAAAAATCAAAATTTACACAGTTGCAGTAATTATGATATGATTATAATTACACATCCTAAATTTCAGAAACAAGCCGAAGAATTAGCAGAAATACACAGAAAAAAAGATAGCTTATCTGTTTTTATAACACAACCTCAGTTAATATACAATGAGTTTTCTTCCGGAACACCTGACATATCTGCAATTAGAAACTTTTTAAGAATGTTTTACGACAGGTACTCTTCAACAAATCAAGCACCAAAATATTTACTATTATTTGGAGATGGTTCTTTCGATAATAGCAGTTTAATACCTACATATCAAAATATCAACTCCCTTGAAGAGACAAAAAGCCACGTATCTGACGATTATTATGGATTACTCGACTATAATGAAGGTGAATATTTTAGTAATAATGAGATTAAAATAAATGGAAAATTAGATTTAGGTATTGGAAGATTCCCTGTACAAACAGAAGAAGAAGCTAAACTTATGATTGATAAAGTTAAAAACTATATATCTGTAAAATCTACAGGTGATTGGAAAACAAACCTCTGTTTTATTGGTGATGATGAAGATTTTATGACACATCAAAAACAAGCAGACTATTTAAGCGAAAAAATTGTAAGACAACATTATCCTGAATTTAATAATTATAAAATCTATTTAGATAGCTACAATCAAATATCTACACCTTCAGGGCAAAGATATCCTGATGTTACAAAAGCGATTAACGACCAAGTAGAAAAAGGTGCTTTAATTATTGATTACGTAGGTCACGGAAATCCAAGAATACTAGCCCATGAAGAAATATTATCAACTAATGATGTTAAACGCTGGAAAAACAAATACAAACTACCTGTCTTTATCACTGCCAGTTGTGAGGTTGGACGTTTTGATGATCCGGAACGCACCTCTTTAGGTGAATGGTTTCTGTTAAATCCAAATGGAGGTGGCATTGCTGCAATAACAACTACAAGAGTTGTATATTCCGGAGAAAATTTTGAACTAAGTAAAAGTGTTTTTAAGAATATATTAAAAAGTGAATTACGAATGGGTGATGTTATTAGAATAGCAAAAAACTTACAATCATCAATAAGTACTAATCATAGAAATTTTACACTTTTAGGAGATCCCGCTCTAAAAATCTCAATACCAAAAAATAAAATTGTTATTGGAAATATAAATAAAAACTTTTTACAAACAGAAAATAAAACATACCTGCCAGGAGACACTATAAATGCATTATCAAAAATTTTAATAGAAGGATACATAGACGACCCTATTGGTAACCCTATTTATGAAAATGGAGTTTTACACATCACAATATTTGATAAAATAGACACATTAAAAGTTACAGCAAATGACGTTGGTCAAAATCAAACACCAGATACTTTAACATTTAATATACAAAATAGAATATTATACAAAGGTAAAGCTAGTATAAATAAAGGATATTTTAAATTCGAATTTATCGTTCCTAAAGACATTAACTACAAATTTGGAAAAGGTAAAATTAGTTTATATGCAGTTTTAGACTCTTCGGAAGCTATAGGTTACTCCGATAATATTATAATTGGAGGAAATGCTGATAGTATAATTGATGATAATAATGGTCCTACCATTGAATTATTTATGAATGATACTCTTTTTAAAAACGAAGGAATAACAAATGAAAATCCTTATTTAATTGCAAAATTAATAGATGAAAATGGCATAAACACAACAGGAAATGGGTTTGGTCATAACATTACAGCAATACTCGATGACAATCAAGATAATATATATATATTAAACGACTATTACTCCGGAGATATTGATAAATACAATAGCGGCTATGTCAAATACCAGTTCAATAATCTACCGGTAGGTTATCATAAAATAACTTTTAAAGCTTGGGATATACATAATAACAGTAGTGAAAGTACAATAGAATTCTATGTTTACGAAAGCAAATCGCCTTACATAAGCAATATGTACAACACCCCAAATCCTTTTTATAACGAAACATGGTTTACATTTGAACATAACCAACCTGCTGATAATTTTAAAGTTAACATTAAGATATTCGATTTAACAGGTAATTTAGTATCCGAAATAAATCAAAACAATACAAATGTAGGATATGCAATTAACCCTATAAAATGGGACGGAACAAATTTATCTGGAGCTAAACTTCCTAAAGGTATATATGTATATAAAGTAACAATAACAACACAAAATAATACCGAAACATACAAAACATCAAAATTAATGATATTTTAAACAATAAAACACAACAAAAACAGTTTGAATTCTTAAATTTGCGACACTAAATACAAAAAAGAAAAATATGAAAAAATTAATTTTATCAACAGCATTACTTATTTCAATAGGATTTTATTCTACAACTTTTGCTCAAAACAATCCAATAACAGGGCAAGAGTTAAATGCCATAACAACAAGTGTACCATTCTTAATGATTGCTCCAGATTCCAGATCTTCATCAATGGGTGATGCTGGTGTTGCAATATCTCCAGACGGATATGCACAACATTGGAACTCTTCAAAACTAGCTTTTATTGATAATGAAGCCGGATTAACAATAAGTTACACTCCTTGGTTAAAAAAACTTGTTGATGATATGAGTCTTTCTTATCTGTCAGGATATTATAAATTAGATGACCAACAAACAATTGGAGTTGGATTACGTTATTTTTCTATGGGACAAATAACATTTACTGATGAAACAGGATACCCTGCAGGGAATTTCTCTCCAAATGAATTTGCTTTTGATGGCTCTTATAATAGAAAACTATCTAAAAATTTCTCTTTAGGTATTGCCGGTAGGTTTATATATTCAAACTTAGCTGGAAAATCAAGCGGGACTCAAGCGGGAACATCTGTAGCTATGGATATTAACGGATATTATACTAATAAACTAAAAATATCTGACTACAAAGGAAATTGGGCTGCTGGTTTTAATATATCTAACGTAGGTGCTAAACTCGGATATACTGAATCTGAAAAAAACTTCCTACCAACAAATTTAAGACTCGGTGGTGCTATGACATTAGATTTTGATGATTACAATAGTTTAACAGCAACATTAGACATAAACAAACTACTTGTTCCAACACCACCAATATACTCAAAAGATAATAAGGATGAAATTATAGCTGGAATGGATCCTAATGTATCTGTAGTTCAGGGAATGATACAATCATTCTACGATGCACCTCGTGGTTTCGAAGAAGAAATGGAAGAAATTAGTTATGCTGCAGGTGTTGAATATTGGTATGCAAAACAATTCGCTATACGTGGTGGATATTTCTTTGAACACGAAAATAAAGGTAACCGTAAGTACTTTACTGCCGGTGTTGGTCTAAAAATGAATGTATTTGGACTAGACTTTTCATACTTAATACCTGCCGGGAACTTCAATAACAGTCCATTATCAAACACATGGAGATTCTCTCTAGTATTTGATTTTGAGGGATTTAACAAGCAATAAGAATGAATTTCCGTATAGGTTTTGGTTATGACGTACATAAATTAGCAGAAAATAAAACTCTCACATTGGGTGGAATTGTCATTCCTCATACTAAAGGTTCTGTAGGACATTCCGATGCTGACACTTTAATACACGCTATTTGCGATGCATTATTAGGGGCTTCAAATATGAGAGATATTGGATACCACTTCCCTGACACAGACAGCAAATTAAAAGGGATAGATAGCAAGATAATACTAAAAAAAACTGTTGATTTAATAAAAACAAAAGGTTACAATATTGGTAATATAGACTCAACTATAAGTTTACAAAAACCTAAAATAAAAGACTATATACCTAAAATGCAAGAAACTATTGCTACAACTTGTAATATTAATGTTGAAGATATTTCAATAAAAGCAACAACAACAGAAAAACTTGGCTTTGAAGGTCGAGAGGAAGGTGTATCTGCAAGTGCTGTTGTATTAATAACCAAATAAATTAACTAACTATGATAAATATAACATCATCCGAAGAATTTGAAACAACAATATCAAATAACTCAGGTGTTTTAGCATACTTTTCTCACGACAAATGCAATGTATGTAAAACACTTAAACCTAAAATAGATGAATATTTCACAAAACACTTTCCTAAAATAGAGTGTATTTATGTTGATACCGAAAAGTTTAAAGACCTTGTTGGTAAATACTCTATATTTACAGTACCTGTAATATTAATTTTTTTTGAAGGGAAAGAGACATATAGAAAAGCTAGAAGTATAGGCGTTCAAGAATTAGCAGAATTAGTAGAGAGACCATATTCTATTATATTTGAATAACATTGGTATAAAAATTGTTAATACATATTTTACAGTCTGTAAATGATTTTTCATTCTAAATTAATGATAAGATACATGTCAAATAAATAAACTTTTTCTGAATTTATAATATGGGAATAAATAATATATTCTTAATAGATAAAATAATTCTAGCAATAACAGCTTACCAATCTGTTATTTTTTCTGTAATTCTATTTATTTACACAAGAAATAATAATAGAACTAAAAGAATATTAGGATATTATATGCTCCTAAACTTTATCTATTATTTATATAATTTCTTTTATTATAATGAAAATTACAACATAACTATTAAATTATATTACATTATACTTCCTGTAATCTTACTACTACAGCCATTCTTATTTACATATATAAGATCTCTTATTGATAGAAATTTTAAATGTTCTTTTAAATACTCATTACACTTTACTCCTGCAATAGTAGTTCTATTAATGAATATCTTTTTATATAGTTTCTTAT
>Ga0256827_10002000_pt1 | contig 13148 bp, 10 predicted proteins | sample CV84metaG_FD_185977 | JGI IMG/M metagenome (GOLD analysis project Ga0256827, IMG submission 185977) | Hydrothermal vent microbial communities from East Pacific Rise, Pacific Ocean - CV84 | ecosystem: Environmental > Aquatic > Marine > Hydrothermal vents | place: Pacific Ocean: East Pacific Rise... | reverse complement strand
TCTATAAATACTTTACCATCAAGATGATCCATCTCATGTTGCATAGCAATCGCTAAGAAATCATCATCTTCTATGGTAAGTTTTTCACCGTGTCTATCAAAGTATTCTATCTTCACATGTTTGGCACGTTCAATATCTTCATACACACCAGGGATAGAAAGACACCCTTCCTGAAACTTCTCACAACCATCTTGCTCTACGATGACTGGGTTTATCATCTCTAAAGTATTTTCTCTAGGTTGGTCATGCTCACCTTCTTCATCTTCTAATGGTACATTTATGATAAGTGCTCTCGTATCTACACCCACTTGAATCGCTGCAAGTCCTACACCATTTTTAGCACGCATGGTGTCATACATATCATCAAGTAAGGTATGAAGTTTGGTATCAAAAGACTTTACCTCTTTAGAGATGAGTTTCAGTCTTTTATCGGGATATACTACAATTTCTCTAACCATTGTCTACTCTACGAAAAACTTTTAGTAAGCACTTTGTCAATAAGTCCATACTCAACTGCTTCTTTTGAAGACATAAAGTTATCACGTTCTGTGTCTTTTTCTATCTGCTTCGCTTTTTTGCCTGTTTTTTCTGCAAGTATTTGGTTGAGTGTATCTTTAAGACGTTGTATTTCTTGTGCTTGTATTTGGATGTCTGTTGACTGTCCTTGTGCACCACCAGAAGGCTGGTGAATCATAATACGTGCATGAGGTAAGGCATAACGTTTACCTGGTGTACCACACGCAAGTAAAAACGCACCCATAGAAGCTGCTTGTCCCATACAGATAGTCACAATGTCTGGCTTGATGTAATTCATCGTATCAAACATAGAAAGTCCAGAAGTAATCACTCCTCCTGGAGAGTTAATGTAAAAGTAAATATCTTTATCTGGGTCTTGCGCTTCAAGGAAAAGAAGTTGAGCCACAATAGTAGATGCCACTTGGTCATTCACCTCACCACTTAACATAATGATACGGTCTTTTAATAAACGTGAATAGATATCATAAGATCTCTCGCCTCTACCAGTTTGCTCTACAACGTATGGAATATAACTCATTTTTAACCTTTATATTTTTTTGCATTTGTGAATATATATGTAAATAGATTATGACTGAAGGAAATACCTTTAGGTGTAATCCACTCAAATATACATTAAAATAGTTAACAACCAGCATATGCCGGTTGTCAAAATAGTTAACTATCCAAACCTAACATCTTACCAAAGAGTTTATCTTCAATCATTCCCATTTTAACTGCAGGGAGTAGGTTGTTTTCTTCATAGTATTTAATCACTTGTTGTGGATCTTGACCAGACATCATCGCTTCATAGTAGATAGCTTGAGATACTTCTTGGTCTTCTACTGTAATTTTCTCTTCTTTAGCCAATGCATCTACGATGAATGTTGCTTTAACAGAAGCTGTTGCATCTTCTCTTACAGAGTCACGAAGTTCATTGATTTTCTTTTCGTTGTCTTTGTAAGTTGCAAGCTCTTTTTCATCCATCTCTTGTGCTTTAGCATTTACTTTTGCATCTATTTCTTGTTCTACAATGTTATTTGGTAATGCAAAGTCAAATTTTTTCACCAACGCCTCTACAAGCTTAGGTTTTAAGTCTTCGTTGTACACTTTAGAAAGCTCAGCCGTTTCTACTTGTGTAGTCACCTTTTCTGTAAGCTCTGCAAGTGTCGCTTTTTCATCATTGAGAAGTTTTTGTGCAAGTGCATCATTGATTTCAGCATCTTTTTGCTCTTGAATTTCATGAAGTACCACTTTAAATGTCGCCTCTTTACCTGCAAGATCTGCTGATTGGTACTCTGCTGGGAAAGTAACCACTACATCTTTTTGCTCTTCATATTTCATACCGATGATTTGCTCTTCAAATCCAGGGATAAACTGAGCAGAACCAATTTTAAGATTAAACTGCTCAGCCTTACCACCTTCAAATGCTACATCATCAACAAAACCTTCAAAGTCAATAACAGTCATGTCACCTTCTTTAACTGCACGTTTACGCGCTAGTTTTTCAAAAGGTGCTTGCTCTGCTGCCATCTCTTTAAGTTTTGCATCTACATCTTTTTTAGCTGCTTTTGGTTTTTTAAATGCAGGGACTACATCCATGTAACCTTTTAAGTCAAACTCAGGTCTAGTAGAAACTTCTACTTCTACTTCTATGCCTTTATCTGTTTTCTCATATTTTTTAAACCCTGGCTGACCTATCATGTCTGCTGCATTTACTTTTGCTTTTTCAAGACCCGCATCGATAAGCTCTCTCAGTGCTTCACCCTCTGCATCTTGTGCTAGCTTGTCGCCATGCATTTGCTTTACTACAGAAACAGGTACTTTACCCGCTCTAAAACCATCTACTTTTACTTCTTTTGCTGCTTGTCTAGCAAGCTTCTCTACGTTTGCATCAATTGCTGCTGCATCAAGTGTACCACTTACGATGATATTTGCATCATCTACTTTCTTTACTGTAACTTTCACTACAATCCTTTTGTATTATTAAATTGCGTGATTTTAGCGAAATTTTGATAAAAAGGGTATTTATAGTAGTATTAAAGAAGACATACCTCTAAAAGGAGTGCTGAAAACCATGTTATTTTTAGATAACTTTCTAACTTCTGGTCACACTTTTTCTGAAAAAGAAAATCTCATTAAATTTCGTTTTTCTTTATTAAATTCTCTTTTAATTATTGCAACATTCTTTACTACTATCAACTGTGTTGCCTCTATTTTAGGATTTATCTCTTTTACATATTTATATGAAAAAATCTTATTTATCTACGTCATCATAAACATACTTTCCATTTATTTTTTAAGAAAAAACAAAAAAATGTATATTACTGTTGTTAACATTATTCTTATAGATTCACTCTTTGTATTTTATGCGGCATTAATAACTGCTCCTACAGATGAGTTTAGACTCATCTGGTTTTTTCTTACACTTTTTGCCAGTTTTCTCCTCATGGGAAAGAAATATAGTATATTTTTAATGCTTTTCATACTTTCTAGTATATTTTTTATCAACTTTTTTATGATAGATTTAGCTTATTCAAGACTAGCCCTCTTCACATTTTTTAATTCTTTTATCATTTTTACTGCCTTTGCTTACTTTTTTTTAGACAAAATAGAAAAAGATTCTCTAGAATTTCATAAGCTCAATACTAAATTACAAGAAAAAGTTTCTAAAGAAGTTCAACAACGCGAGACACAAGAGCAGATGCTCTTGCAGCAATGCCGACTTGCTTCTATGGGAGAGATGATTGACTCCATTGCACATCAGTGGCGTCAACCCCTTATGAATATCAATGCTATTTTAATGAACATGGAAAGGGGTATAGAAATTAAAGAAAACCCCAAAGAATATTTAGAAACTAAGATGGATGAAGTCATTACTCTTACCACACATATGTCTCAGACCATTGAGGATTTTAGGGCACTTCTCAAAGCTAATAAACAAAAAGTACATTTTTTTATAGGAAAATCTATTCGACATGCTCTTGAACTTTTTGATGGACTTCTTAGAGATATTGATGTGCAGGTTACACCTGTTGAAAAGCTTACGTTTTATGGCTACAACAATGAACTCATCCAAGTTATAATTATTATACTCAGCAATGCTATTGATGTACTCAATACACATAACATACAATCTAAACAAATCGCTATAGAGGTAAAAGTTGAAAAACAACTATTTATTTCTATAGAAGACAATGCCGGAGGGATAGAAGAAAAATACTTACAAAAAATTTTCGACCCCTATTTCACCACCAAAGAAAGAAATGGGGGGACCGGACTTGGGCTTTATATTGCTAAAATTATTATAGAACAAAACATGCATGGAAAACTAAGTGTCGTAAATACAAAACAAGGTGCAAAATTTACTATTCAAATACCAGTAACTTAACTTATTACAATTCATTACACTTTTATGTCATACTGTAAGAAAAGGAGAAAAATGTTGAGTATTCTTAAAAATCATTCTATACTTTATGTTGAAGATGAACCTCAAATTCGAGCAAATATCACTGAATATTTAGAAAGTTATTTTGCTACTGTCTATGTCGCATCTGATGGAAAAGAAGGGTTAGCCTTATATGAGCTCTATCATCCTGATGTGCTGATACTAGATATAAACCTACCTTACATAAGTGGACTAGATATAGCCAAAACAGTACGCCAAAAAGACCAAACAATCAAAATAGTAATGCTCACAGCTCATACAGAGAAAGACAAACTTCTTGCTGCAACTGAACTCAAGCTTACCAAATACCTCATCAAACCTCTTGCCCCCAAACTTTTTAAAGAGACTATGGAGCTTTTAGCACAAGAGCTACGTAAAAACCCTTCTCGATTTTTCAATCTCTCTGCTACTTGCGTATGGGACAAACAAGAAGAAGTACTCCGCATAAACGACATACGTGTTATCCTCACTGAAAAAGAATTACGTCTACTTAACTACCTCATTGAAAACAAAGACTCTACAGTATCTTATGAAGAGATTATGCTTGCAGTATGGGAAGATGCTTTTGAAAAAGACATTTCTTACGACTCTGTCAAGAATCAAATCTCACACTTACGTAAAAAACTTCCTGATGTATGTATTGACGCAGTATATGGTGAAGGCTATAGACTCAAATAAATATCTATTTTACAATTCGTTACACTTTTTTGTCATACTCAGGAAAAGGGATACAACTATTTATTATCTCTTTAAAATCAATAAAAGGATACATTATGCCTCATACGACTATAGATTTAACTGGATTAGGCGACACAACAAAACTAACAGATATTTTAGCTCCGTTTAAAACAAAACTTCCCTTACCAGAAACCATTTCATTTATACAAAACCAGCATGATGACGATGAACATCATAACGAGTGTAGTAAAACGATCAAAATAAAAAAGGGAATAGCAACACTCTATAATGACCCTTCAACAGGTATTAAAATAAAAGTGCCTATTTGGGGTTATGATGGAAAATATTTAGGCCCCACCATCGAAGTAAAAAGAGACAAAAAAGCCATTATAAATTGGGTCAACGCAGTTCCTGATACCTCACGACAACCTAGCATAGCTATAAAGGCAGATTTTAATGATACTGCTGGTGAGATAATTCCTCAAAATATATTGGGCAACCCAATGGGTTCTGCTTTTACCATGGGACATGACAGTGCAGCATACTTTACTCCTCATCAACATGGAGGGAAAACAGCACCTAGTTATGATGGAGGCCCAGAAGATTTGATTCGTTACAAACAAAATCATTTAAACCAATATGAAAACCACCAAAGAGGTACTATGCTTTGGTACCATGACCATGCCATGCATACCACAAGACTTAATGTTTTCTCAGGACTTGCAGGATTATGGATAATACGAGACAAGGAAGAAGAAAGACTTCATCTACCATGTGATGAGTATGAAATTCCTCTAGTTATACAAGACAGAAATCTTACTACTTTCACAGAAGATGCCAAACTCTTACATAAAGTAGAATTTAACGAAGGTCCTCTAGAATTTTTTGGTCCTCTAACTTTAGTCAATGGTGTTATTTGGCCTGTTAAAAAAGTAAAAAGTAATTGGTATCGTTTACGTATATTAAATGGTGCCAACTCTCGTGCCTATCGCCTCATATTTACAGAAAGAGAGTGTGATGGAAATTATATTGAATGTACAGATATTATTGTCAAACAAATTGGCTCAGATGGTGGACTTATGAATGCTGTGGTAGATTTACCTGCCAATAGTCTGACTCTAGCACCAGCAGAACGTGTGGATTTACTTGTAGACTTCTCGTCTGTAGCAGGTAAAGATATTGTTCTTCTAAATACAGCCGAAGCTCCTTTTGCAAATGATGCTCCACCTGCGACTATCGCAGAACTATTCCCAACCACACCTGCACTTGATGGTAGACGTACACCATACCCTGAAGTGATGATGTTTCAAGTAAATCATCATTGTGATAGTGATGCAAATGATATAAACCTTACACGTCTAAATACTAAACTATCTACACTTTCAAGCTACACTAATGAAAAACCAAATTTAGAAGATGTAAGTAAAGTACGTACTATTGCTATTGTAGAGAAAGATACAAATGAGGGCGCAGTACTTGTCTTATGGGAACTCATGCCTGTTGCAGATGTAGCAGCCCAAAGTCCTATTTTGACAGCACAAAGATGTGTTTCTATTGATGGCGTAGATTATGTTGCAGTTGCTGAACGTTATCACGATCCTGTAAGTATCATAATACCTGAAGGGAGTACTGAACGTTGGAGATTTGTCAATCTAACTGCCGATACTCACCCTATGCATGTACACTTGGTTCAATTTTTACCTATTATACGACAAAATATTCTCACTATCAATACTACAACCGTAGATAGAACAGCGACTGCTACTGAATCTGTAGGAGACCAAATATTGGGAGAGACTGCCGTAAGTATTGGTAATGTGACACCGATAACACTCTCCACGGAGCAACTAGATAATTCAAATATCAATGCGAATCTTGATGCCAATGAACAATGCCTAAAAGATACCGTAAGAGTAAACCCTGGTGAGATGCTTGATATTATTGCCCGATTTGAAGAATACCATGGACGTTTTGTCTATCATTGTCATTTACTTGAACATGAAGACCATGATATGATGCGTCAATTTATCGTCACAAGAAACGATATTGATATGATGCATGCATTGCCTATATCGATTGAAGCAAATGCAAATTGTGTAACCCTTACGCCTTAAATATACTAAGGCATGACATACGTTAGTTAAAAGGAAAAAAGATGGATTTTATTAAAAGAATAATAGATTATTTTTCGGAACTATTTTGTTCGAAGCCAACAAAATCATCTAAAGCTACCATTGATACAAAAGAGTTTATTGATGTACAAAATAAAGCAAAAATTGTATCGGTTGACTGTGCACTCTATCTTCAACCAACCCCTGAATTTAAAACACCCTATTTTGATATACCTAAATCTATAGAAAATAACTCTTCTACCAGTAATACTATTGTTTTACATTCCATTTTTGGAAAAGATATCCAAGATGAAGCGATAAAAAAACTCATGGTAGAAATACAAAATCAGACCGTACCCTTGCCTTTATGGCACATTTCAAACAATTTGACTTCTAATGAGGGTGCATTTCATGATAGTGGTTGTATTTATATCAACGAAAAATTTATACTAGATGCTCAAAGTTCTCCCGAGCATTCTTGGACACTTTTTAGAGTCATGATAGAAGAGATTGGACATTATGTGGACTATCTTCTAAGAAATAAATATGACACACTAAAAGGTGATGCAAAAGGAGATGAAGGCACACGTTTTGCTAATGCATTTATTTATCATAATAAACTTCTTCAACGTGATTTTCACTTTGCAAATTTTCATATACAGACAAGTACAGATGAACTAAAAAGCTTTCGTCCTCAAGTATTACAACAGACACCTAATGAAGAAACAAAAGCAAAAACATTACTATATATCGAAGATAAAACAGATGATCAAGCAGCCGTAATACTTAACAATGGTAAGCAAGCTATAGGTGAATTCTTCAAAATACGTGGTGGTGGTGCAATCCATGAAAACCTCACACAAAAAGCTGCCAATAAAGTTAATATTGTTTATGACTATCGATTAGATGAAGGCTGTGCATGGCCTGACGTTCCTTGCCAAAATGAATACTCTATAGAAACATGTTACTTTAATACATGGAGAAATTTAGACAAACCAGGCACACTCGCTTATGAAAGTCATCATGGAAAAAATCAATACTGGCATTCTATGGCTCCTACGGGAGAACACACCAACCAAGAAGTCATAGAGATGATTATTACACAAGCCAAAGAATGGTTTTCCATGGGTGTAAATGCGGGTATTGGAGATGGTGGTTTTTGGAACAAAGCAGGCGATGATGGCCTTTTTCATATAGGAAAAATTCTTCACATGATACAAGATGCTTTTTCTTCCTCTCATGTACAACGAAATAGTGATAACAACATTATGCAAATACAAGGATACAATAGCCAAGATGCACATAAACACGGTCAAGCAGATAAACAAGGTCACTCCAAAGGTGCCAATGATGCGTTAAAATATTCTATAAAATTACTCACATTATATAAAACTATTAAATCTTATGATGAAGAATTACAAACACCAAATATGTATTTACACCAATTAGAAAGTTTATTACGAAATGAAATATATGTGATACAATCAGATAGAAAACTTCTTCTAGCAGGAGGAACTTTAGATGAATATGCACATACTGGTAATGATTAAATGTTTTATGTAAAAATTTTACCTTTACTACTCTTTATACTACATGTGGCATCAATAATACATCTTTATCTCATTAGTAAAACGGCAAATGCTCATGTACCCGTAGTGTTTATTGAGCTTAATATTATTGTGTTCTTATCTATTGTTGTTTTACTACTTATTTATACTTTACTTTATAAATTTACATTTCATTCTTTTTGGCTTTTACCTCTTAGTATCACCATACTATTATCATTCTATTTAGCTTTCTACTATTTGCGTATGCTATTTTAACTCTTTGACAATATATTTTAAAAGATATACAATAATTTATGAAGCAAATCTACAGAAAATCAAACCTACCATCTTAAACCACTATAGACTCATATCATAGCTATTTCTAAGAAGTTTTACTACAACAAATCCAGCTCAAAACCATATAGTTTACTTTTTCCAAAAAAATTATCCATTTTCACGATTCGTTACACTTTTTTGTCATACTTAAAGTGTCACAACACATAAAGGATTTAATATGTTAAAACATAATACTTTAATCACAGCTTCTCTCTTGTCTTTATCTCTCATAAGCATCAATGGTTGCAGCAATGCTCCATTATTGCCAGGCTCTTTCCCTACAACAAGTATCTTTCCTGGTCCTTATGAAAAAACATTCAACAAAACAGATATCGTAGGTAATTGGCATATGATTGCTAATGGACGTATTTATAACCTAGATATTAGCCAAGTTAATGGGAAAACAGAAATTCAAAGTCGTCTTGGGCGTATTGATCATGTAAATTGGAATGATACAACTGGTAAACTGTCATTTCAGCGCTATTTACCTACATCCAAAACTATCAATGGGGAAATCATACCCTACAAAATAATACAAAACTATACAGCTTATCTCATGGAATATACTAAAGCAAACAACAGTACAAAAGATTATAAATGGCGTATATCTGGAACATTTGTACAAGTGAGCCCAACGATTGATAAACCTACTGGAGGATGGTATGCTACTCGCCCTCGAAACTAACTCAAAAAGGAAAAGAAAGATATAAATCATATTAAGGATACTCTATGAAAAATTTAATACACATACAAAATATATTTCAAAAACTAGCATTACTATTCATCGGAATCACTATTACTACCCATGCCGATGGTACTCAAGGCAATGAACATATTGGGTCATTAAGCAAATTACAAATAATAGAAAAAATAAAATTAGAAAAACTAGCACTACAACGTCTATCCCCGTTTCTATTAACTGCATCACAACCTAACTTAACTATACAAGAATATGCGAAACAATGTGAGATAGAAATAGGTGCCCCAATGCCACCTTTCGATTGTAGTAACGGTGCAGAAGTAATAATTCGTAAAAATGGACAACCTATCACAACTGATGTAGAAAAGTGTGATAACCCTGCACTCTTAGGAGGACATAAAGATTCTTGTGCAAGAGGAACTCGTATTGGTCATCTTACAACACAAAACCCTGATGTTGATATCACCTATATATGTAGAAAATATCAACACTCATATACAAATAATTACTATAACGATATTGCTGTCATACATCACAATAAAAAAACGGGTGCAACATGCTGGTATCAATCTCAAATAATACATGGTAGCCCCAAACTTAAAGGGAAAGTGCCTTCTCCTAATCAAGTAGCTACTACATCACAAGCTACAAATAACTCTATTGGCGATGTAAAATGGTACGACCCGGATTTGCTTCCTCGTTGCCATAGTTGTCATCAAGCAGATCCCTATATACATACCCCATTCCTTCATAATGTAAAAGATGCTAATCAAAGAAATGTCGTACCTGAAAATCCAAATGGTAACTATTGGCATTTCAAACTACAAAAATGGAATGTAGAAATGAAATATATAAATGTGCTTTCAAATACTCCTGCAAAAGCTTGTACTGGCTGCCACAGAATAGGTTCAACCAACAATACATGTAAATTTATAGGAGATTCAACAGGACACCCTTCTGGGAATCAATTTTCACATGCATTACATCCCAATCAAGAATGGATGCACACTTCGTCTGCTAACTCCTTTGAACTACTCCCTCTCTCACAAGATACAAATAAATCCTATCAAGAACTTTTACAATGTTGTCATGGTTCTATCCCAAATGTATGTGAACTATTGCCAATACCTGGACAAGGTAATGAAGAAAAACTACTAGCTTTCTCTCAAAAACAAAAGAAAACTCCAGGTGGAGCAGAGAAGGATGATAGATTTGGATGGTCCATAAACGCCTCAGGAGACTTTAATCATGATGGTTATGATGATTTGGTTATAGGAATTCCTAACGAAGATATTAGGACTGTTCATGATGCAGGAGGTATTACTGTAATCTATGGCTCTGAAAATGGTTTAACCCATGACAACATTCAATGGTTTGATCAAGATACTCCTAAGATTCCTGGGGGCGTTGAAGCTGGTGATAAATTTGGTAGTTCTCTCTCTTCTGGAGACTTTAATCATGATGGCTATGATGATTTAGTTATAGGTATACCAAATGAAGATATCAAAAATACTATTGATGCTGGGGGAATTACCATTCTCTATGGTTCAAAAAATGGCTTAACAGCTTCTGGCTCACAATGGTTTGACCAAGATAGCCCCAATATGCCAGGAGGTACAGAAAAAGGTGACTTATTTGGCTGGGCTCTCTCTACAGGAGATTTTAATCATGATGGTTATGTTGATTTAACTATTGGTATTCCATTTGAAGATATTAAAAATACTATTGATGCTGGGGGAATTACCATTCTTTATGGTTCAAAAAATGGCTTAACAGCTTCTGGCTCACAATGGTTTGACCAAGATAGCCCTAATATGCCAGGAGGTACAGAAAAAGGTGACTTATTTGGCTGGGCCCTCTCTACAGGAGACTTTAATCATGATGGTTATGATGATTTGGTTGCAGGAATTCCAAGTGAAGACATTGGAACAATCAAAGATGCAGGTGGCATAACTATAATTTATGGCTCTGTAAATGGTTTAACTAGTAACAAGGTACAATGGTTTGATCAGGATAGCCCAGATATGCCTGGTGGTGTAGAAGCTAATGACTTTTTTAGTAGAGCACTTGCTTCAGGAGACTTTAATTATGATGGCTATATGGATTTAGCCATAGGGATACCCTATGAAGACCTTAATTCTCTCCAAGGTGCTGGAGCAATAACTATTCTTTATGGTTCTCAAAATGGATTAACTGCTTCTAATTCAAAGTGGTTTGATCAAAATACTCCAGGTATACCTGGAGTTATTGAGAAAGGTGACCTTTTTGGTTGGGCTCTCTCATCGGGAGATTTTAATAATGATAAATATTATGATTTAGCCATAGGAATACCTTGGGAGGCCATAGAAAATATATCTGCTGCGGGTATGGTATCTATCTTATACGGAAAGTAAGTATGCTATAATTCACAGCATGAAAGTTAGCCACACCCACCAAAACATCCAGAACTGGTACCAAACCCACGGAAGGCATGACCTTCCTTGGCGTACCACTACTGACCCTTATCACATCTACTTAAGTGAAGTGATGCTTCAACAGACACAAGTCAAAACCGTACTAGAACGTTACTATTTTCCTTTTCTAAAAAAGTTTCCTACACTTAAAGTTTTAGGTGATGCGCCCCTAGATGATGTACTCAAAATGTGGGAAGGGCTTGGGTATTATAATCGGGCGAAGAACTTGCATAAAACGGCACAATTATTAACTCAAGGGCAAGCACAAGGTGTTGCCCCTACATTGCCATCAACCATAGACGAGCTTATAAAACTACCAGGAATTGGTATAAACACAGCCCATGCTGTAACAACTTTTGCTTACAAAAAACCAGTCCCCATCATGGAAGCCAATGTCAAACGTATACTTTGTCGGCTACACACACTTAAAGCCCCCACAGATAAAGAACTTTGGAACATTGCTTATGAGCTAGTAGACACAGAAAATCCTTTTGACTACAACCAAGCCATGATGGACATAGGGGCAACACTTTGTACACCTAAAAATCCCTCTTGCGATGTCTGCCCTCTTTCTAATATATGTCAAGGTCAAGATGAGCCCACACTCTACCCTACAAAGAAAAAACGTGTGGTTCCTACCCGTGAACAAAACATCATGGTATCGGTGTACAATGAGAAACTTTCTCTCTCACAACGGTCCGGTAAATTTTTACATGGACTATGGGGATTTCCTACTACTGAAGTACCTCTTTGTGCCTCAGAGTACATAGGTGAAGTCACCCATGCCTATACACACTTTAAACTTATCTGTAAAGTGTATGTGTATTTTGAGATAGACAAAGAACAAGTAGACTATTTCACTACCCAAGAGATACACAAACTGGCTATCTCTAAGGTAGATGAAAAGATTTTAAATCTGTTTTTAAAATCTTTTCAATACAACTAGTTGTATGAGCCTACTGCTGAAGTAGTCACAGTGGCAACGTAGTTTTTGAGCTTTGCTCACAAGCGTTCTCATAACAATATAAAATACTTAACTTGTATTTAGATACAATTAGTTCAAATAACTATTAGGTTTTACTATGAATAAAGAAGAAGAATTTGAACAAGCCATAACTAAAGTACTAGAACTTTTAGGTGAAGACCCTAAGCGTGAAGGTTTACTCAAAACACCTAGCCGTGTTGCCAAAGCATTGAAGTTTCTGACAGAAGGCTATGACCAAGACCCAGAAGAGATACTCAATCAAGCACTTTTCACAACCTCAAATGATGAGATGGTACTTGTGCGTGACATTGAGTTTTACTCTATGTGTGAACACCACATGCTTCCCATCATAGGGCGTGCACATGTGGCATACATTC
>Ga0256827_10001999_pt1 | contig 13149 bp, 10 predicted proteins | sample CV84metaG_FD_185977 | JGI IMG/M metagenome (GOLD analysis project Ga0256827, IMG submission 185977) | Hydrothermal vent microbial communities from East Pacific Rise, Pacific Ocean - CV84 | ecosystem: Environmental > Aquatic > Marine > Hydrothermal vents | place: Pacific Ocean: East Pacific Rise... | reverse complement strand
GGATTTGACCGGATGCTGCAAGAATGCCAGAGGCTAGTGTTAAGTCGTAGGCCGATCCTTCTTTTCGAATATCGGCAGGAGCCATATTGATAACAATCTTTTTACCAGGCCATTTGTAATCGTTAGTTTTAAGAGCAGATTCGATGCGTTGTTGACTTTCTTTAACAGCATTGTCGGGTAAACCTACCAAATGAAAATTGATACCCTGAGAAACATTAACTTCTACAGTGATAATTTGTGCATCAACACCAAAAACAGCAGCTCCAAATGTTTTAACTAACATATTATAATTATTTATATGGCATATTCTTTCATGGCACCAGTTAGAAGAACAAATACAACCAAAATGAACCATTTAAAATCTTGAAAAATATTGTCGGGAATAAAGTTAGTCAGAGCAATTATTAGTAGGCTTAAACATACTAACCAAGCTATTCCAAGTAAGATTTTTATAGACTTATTCATTGGTTTTGGTTTACTGAAATTAATAATTTTTAAAGAAATCGTATAATAAACGAACACCTACTCCTGTTCCTCCTTTTGTTCTATATGCATCTGTTTTTCCGATGTAGGCAGGGCCTGCAATGTCTAAATGAATGTAGGGATAATCGGTAAAATGTTCTAAAAATTTACCTGCTGTAATAGCACCTCCTACAGGGCCTCCAAGATTTTTTATATCTGCAATATCGGATTTAACTAACTCGCCATACTCTTCCCAAAAAGGAAATTCAACTAATCTTTCGAATACGGTATTTCCCGATAGGTTTAATTTGTTTTTATATTTGCTAGCAGCATTTCCCATACTTACAATTCCGTACTCACCAATAGCAGCATGAGCAGCACCTGTAAGAGTTGCTAAGTCGATAACTAATTCTGGCTTATATTGTTTTGCATAGCTTAAAGCATCGGCTAAAATCATGCGACCTTCTGCATCGGTATTCAATACTTCAACTTTGGTTCCATCGTGCATGGTAATAATATCTTGAGGAACATAAGCTTTATTTCCTGGTCTATTGTCGGTAGCAGGAACTAGAGCAATAACATGAACGTTTAATTTATTAGCAGCAACGGCTTGTATAGCACCAATAACTGCAGCAGCACCCCCCATATCCGATTTCATTAAATCCATACTTCCTGCAGTTGGTTTTAAACTTACACCTCCAGTATCAAAAACAACGCCTTTACCTACAATAACAAATGGTTTCTTGTTTTTAGGATTTTTTGGTTTCCATTCTAAAATAGAAAAAGTAGGAGGGTCGAAACTTCCTTTATTGACCGCTAGTAAACCTCCCATTTTTAGAGATTCTATTTGTTTTTTACCCAATACTTGTGCTGTAAATTTGAATTCCTTAGCTGCTTTTTTAATTTCTTCTCCTAGTTGTTCTGCTGTAAGATACGATAAGGGTTCGTTTACTAAATCTCTTGAAAAAGATACTGCCTTATAAATTTCATTTATTTCATTTAAATTTTCTTGGCTCAAATCAGAATTTATACTGATATTTTCTAAGTAAGATTTGTTTTTATCCTTATCTGTATGATATTTTGTAAAAGAGTATGAACTTAATACTAAGCCTTCAATAAATGCGGAAACTTGGTCTATGTTTATTCCTTTAGCTTCAATATGGATGTTTTTTAATTGCTCGGTATTAAGTGTACTAAAAATTTGAGCTCCTAATTTCCGATATTGTTCCCATTCTAAATGAACTTCTTTTTGTTTTTTATTAGCAAGTATAAAAATAAATCGTCCTTGTTGGTCTATGGTAACTAGAGTTTTCTTTTCTTTAATTTTTTTCTTAAGAAATTTTTCTAGTGGGGCATCTAGGTATTTTGAAATATTTTTATTTGTATTCCAAAGTACAATAGACTGCTTTTTATTTAAGTTCTTACTGGCTAATATTTTCATGATTTTGTATTTAAAATAACTATTAATATCTACTCTAAATGGAGATAATTAGTATAAAGATAACTAAGCTTTTTTAAAAATGAACTTAACAATTACGAATTTTTTCAGAAATAGAACTAATTGTATTCTCTGCTATGTGGAAATTAGAATTACTAGCATGAAATTTAGCTAAGTATTCTTGTTCGGTTTGTCCGGGAGTGGGTATAAGAATGGCTTTTTTATTTAGTTTTATTAAATCCATAATTGTGGAAAATCCGGAACGAGAAATAATACAGTTCGATTGATTTATTAAACGATTAAGCTCATTTGTATTGGCAAAGGAAAGATATTCAATATCGGAGGGTATCGATTTGTTTTGGAACTGGCCGCCAATAATTACAACATGTTTTTTAGAATCTTTAAATAGTTGGATAATTTTTTTTTCTAAAATGGAACGGTGAGGTTCTAAACCCGATAAAATAACTAAGAAATCGATGTTCAGATTATGCTTCTTAGGTTCAAGTCGAGATTGTAAACCAATATATTTGTATGGGATTTTGATATTGGAGGTATGGCTTAGTTTTCCTGCTAAATTATGTTTGCTGTCGTCCATAATCCAGCATTCGTCGAAACTATTTATCCAATGGTTTAATTTGTTTTGGACTGGCTTTTTGCTCCATTTCATAATAGGAGGGAAGGCCAATTGTGTTTGATGAGTAATAAGAATACTTTTAATTGTAGGGTGCTTAAACCCATATCTATTATCAGAAATTATTAAATCAATACTCTCTTTTTGTGATAAGTTTTTTATAAAAATTGAATCTGTTTTTATATTTCTCAAGAAAGTAGGAAGAAGTTTCTGAAGATGAGCTAACAATAAGGTTGATTTAGAGTATTTTAAAGGTTTGGAAGGGATTTTAAGAATTCTTTCGTTGGGAAATTCATTCTTTAAAAACTGTAATGCATTGCCATCGGAAGCTAGAATGATTTTCCAACCTTCAGTTTTATATTTATTAATTAATGGAACAATTCGAGATGCATGACCTAAACCCCAATTAAGTGGGGCAAAAACAATTGTTTTTTTATAGTTTGTATCTTGTTGCAATCGAAAAACTTAGTTATTATCCAATTTTAGATTTAATTGTTTGGCCACTCTTTTAGCGCCTTTTAGTGCAATTGATAAATCTGGATTTAGTTTTATGGCGGTTTGATATTCTACATAAGAAGCTTTGTATTTCTTTTGAAGTTCTAGCGCATAGGCTTTGTTTGCATAGGCTTCAGCATAATTATAATCAATCTCAATAGCTTTGTTAAAATAACTAATAGCCGTATCTAAGTCGTCGGAGTAAATTAAATAGATATAGCCAATATTGTGGTATGCAGTTGAAAAAGTAGAATCTATATGTTCTGTTAGATATAAATATTGACGAATAGCTTTGTTAAACTCTTCCTGGTGCTGATAATGTAATGCTAAATCGTAATGAGCAAACGCATTGGTAGAGTCAATCTTAATTGCATTTTTATAATAAACTCTGGCTATAGTATCGTTTATTGCATCACTAAATAAACCTAATTGAATATAGGCATCTATATATTCAGGATTTTTTTCTACAGCTTTTAGAAGTTCATCAATTGCCCTAGTAGTATCGCCTACTTCTATATAATTCATAGATTTATAAAAGTAAGCTTTTTCCATATTAGGGTCTATACTTAGTGCTTGATTGATGTATTCAAACGATTTTAAATGATCTTCTATAAGTAAATATAGCATTCCCATTTTCAAGAGGGTTTCTGTATTGTTAGGGTTAAGTTTAAGAGCTTCGTCAAGGGTTTGTCTTGCTTTCTCCGACTGTCCCTTAAATAAATATAAATCGCTAAGTTTTGTTAGCCAGTCTAACTGATTACCATCGTATTTTACTGCTATTTTATAATCAGCCAAGGCGCTGTCTAATTGATTTAGTTTGTAAAATCGCTCGGCTCGTATTTGATATAATTGAGCATTTGTACTATCTGTTTTTAAGAGAATACTAATTTCAGAAATTGACATTTTTGAGATGTCATCTTTTGTTTTGGAATTATTTCCACAAGAACTTAAAATTAGAATAGGTATTATAAGAAAAAATATAGCTTTCATTGAATTCAATTTGATAATATTCGGGAACAAAGATAAGCAACAGAAATTAAATAAGCGACCATCCTAAATTGGAAAAGTTGCTTTAATATTAAATTTTTCTATGGTTATATATTTTGTTAATACGGATTCTCAAATTCTCATAAAATAGTAGTTGTCTGCTTTTATTAAGTTCTTATTTTTGTGACCGAGCTAACTGTAAATATTTGGAATAGAGTATTTTAATATTGTTTATGAAACTTTTTTGTATATATCCTCGTAAAGTTAAGCTTAGAATAAAACAAAGCAGTTTTTTACTGTTAAAACTCAAATAACAACTCAAACATTAACTAAATAAACTATTATGAAATCTTATTTAAAAACTTCTGACTTCCAGAATCTAGTAATTGATTTTCACAAATCAACAGAACCATTTCGTGTAAATTTTATCTATCAAGGTGAAATAAATCATACCATTCTAAAAGCATTTACTTCATTAACAGAGGATAACCTTAGAGATGAAATTGATTCAATTAAGAAAAAGGCTTTTGCAGTAATGGTTGAATGTTTGCAAAATATTTCCATGCATGCATATAGTTATGAGCAGAACTTTAGCAATGCTAATTCTGGTTATGGAATATTTCTTTTCTCAAACAGTGATACAAAACTTAATATAATTACTGGTAATTTAATTCAGAAAGAAAGTGAAAGTGCACTTGAAAAGAGAATTAGTTTTGTAAATAAATTATCTAAAGAAGAATTAAAAAAATATTATAAAAGAGTGTTGAAAGAATCTTTTGTATCGGATAAAGGAGGTGCAGGATTAGGTTTTATAGATATTGTAAAAAGAACTCAGAATGAACTTTCTTTTAGGTTCCACAGTATTAATGCCGATACATCACTTTTTATAATGTCAGCTCAAATCGATAAAGGAAATTAATTTTCGTAATTTAATTTTATAAAAAAGTAGCAAACTATAATTAGTTTGCTACTTTTCGTTCTGCATAAACTTTTTATAAAGAATTTACATATTTCTTCTATACTGTCCACCTACTCCAAAAAGAGATTGTGTAATCTGACCAATAGAGCAGTATTTTGTAGCTTCCATTAGAGTTTCGAAAACGTTATCGTTGTTTTGAGCTGTTTCTTGAAGCTCTTTTAATAAACGTTCAGATTCGTTTTTATAAGTATTATGCAATTCGGTCAACATACCTAATTGGTATTCTTTTTCTTCGCTTGTAGCACGAATTACTTCTTGTGGAATTACAGTTTTCGAACCTTCTGACGATAAGAATGTATTTACACCCATAATTGGAAATTTACCATTGTGCTTTAAGGTTTCGTAGTACAACGATTCTTCTTGAATTTTAGAACGCTGATACATAGTCTCCATAGCTCCTAAAACGCCTCCACGCTCAGTAATTCTATCGAATTCTACCATAATGGCTTCTTCAACCAAATCGGTTAATTCTTCTATAATAAATGCGCCTTGAAGAGGATTCTGATTCTTAGCCTCTCCCAATTCGTGATTAATAATTAATTGAATGGCCATTGCTCTACGTACAGACTCCTCTGTTGGCGTAGTAATTGCCTCGTCGTAAGCATTGGTATGTAGAGAGTTACAGTTGTCGTAAATAGCATATAAAGCTTGTAGAGTTGTTCTAATATCATTAAAATCAATTTCTTGTGCATGCAACGAACGTCCAGAAGTTTGAATATGATATTTAAGCATCTGCGAACGAGAATTAGCTTTGTATTTCATTTTCATGGCCTTTGCCCAAATTAATCGAGCTACGCGACCAATTACAGCATATTCTGGATCTAAACCATTCGAGAAAAAGAAAGATAAATTCGGTGCAAATTTATTGATATCTAAACCACGCGATAAGTAATACTCTACGTAAGTAAATCCGTTGGCTAAAGTTAAAGCTAGCTGTGTGATAGGATTTGCTCCTGCTTCTGCAATATGATATCCAGAAATAGAAACCGAGTAGAAATTACGCACATTGTTATTGATAAAATATTCTTGAATATCACCCATCAACTTTAATGAAAAGTCTGTTGAGTAAATACAGGTGTTTTGTGCTTGATCTTCTTTTAGAATGTCTGCCTGAACGGTTCCGCGAACAGCCGCAATTGTTCTAATCTTAATATCTTCGTAAATATCTTTTGGTAAAACTTGGTCACCTGTAACACCTAAAAGCATTAAACCCAAACCATCGTTACCTTCGGGTAAATCGCCTTGATATTGGGGGCGTGTAGTCCCTCTCTTATTATATATGGCTTTTATTTTAGTATCAACTTCTTTCTCTAGACCATTTTCACGGATGTAAATCTCACATTCTTGGTCTATGGCAGCATTCATAAAATAACCTACTAGAATTGGAGCAGGTCCATTTATAGTCATCGAAACCGAAGTTTTAGGATCGGTTAAATGAAAACCCGAATACAATTTCTTAGCATCGTCTAAACAAGCAATCGAAACACCCGAATTACCAATCTTTCCATAAATATCGGGACGAATAGCAGGGTCTTCACCGTAAAGTGTTACCGAGTCGAAGGCTGTTGACAATCGTTTTGCAGGCATCCCTAAAGATACGTAATGAAAACGTCGGTTGGTTCTTTCAGGTCCACCTTCACCTGCAAACATACGTGTTGGGTCTTCGCCTTCTCTTTTGAAAGGGAATACCCCAGCTGCATATGGAAATTCTCCAGGAACATTTTCTTTTAAGCTCCAACGTAAAATCTCACCCCAAGCTTTAAACTTAGGCATTGCAATTTTAGGGACTAAAGTATGCGACAAACTTTCGCTATGTGTTACAATCTTTATTTCTTTATCACGAACCTTAAAAATAAAATGCTCGTTTTTATAATTTTGTTTTTTCTCTTCCCAACCTTCAATTACTAACTTATTTTTTGGGTCGAAATCTAACTCTGCTTGTTTGTAGGCTTCTTCAATAACTTTTTTTGCATCGGCATCTTCAATAGCATCAACAGCTTGTTTTAAACCAAACAATTTATTCGCTACATCCGATTGTTCTTCTGCCCAAGTATTATATCCACGAACCGTTTCTGCAATTTCCGATAAATATCGAGTTCTATTTGGTGGAATAATATATACTTTCTCCGATTCGTCTTTTGCTAATTTTAGACTTGGTTTAAGTTCTGCTTCTGTTTTTTCTGTTACTAAATTCATTAAAGCTACATACAAATGATCAACTCCAGGATCGCCATACTGCGAAGCTATCGTACCAAAAACAGGCATCTCATCGGTGTCTTGCTCGAACAATTGGTGATTGCGTTGGTACTGACGTTTAACATCGCGCAAAGCATCTAAAGCACCACGCTTATCAAATTTATTTAGAGTAATAATGTCGGCAAAATCCAACATATCTATTTTTTCTAACTGCGTAGCAGCACCATATTCAGGCGTCATTACATACATCGATACATCTGAATGATCTACAATTTCGGTGTCGGATTGTCCGATTCCTGAAGTTTCTAAAATAATTAAATCGTAACCAGCTACTTTTACCACATCAACAGCGTCTTTTACATAATGCGAAAGGGCTAAATTCGATTGTCGAGTGGCTAATGAACGCATATAAACTCGTTCGTTATTAATGGCATTCATTCGGATTCTATCACCTAATAATGCTCCGCCTGTTTTACGTTTCGAAGGATCGACAGAAATAATGGCAATAGTTTTATCTGCAAAGTCAACTAAAAAGCGACGAACCAATTCATCGACTAAAGACGACTTTCCAGCACCACCCGTTCCAGTAATTCCTAAAACTGGAATTTGAGTTCCTGATGCTAACTTTCGTAATTCTGCCAATTCGTTTTCTATCTTTTCTGGTTGATTTTCTGCAGCAGAAATCATTCGAGCGATAGCGTTGATGTCTTTATTTTTTATATCAGCAATAGCTTGTATTTCAGTTCCAGTAGGGTAGTCTGATTTTTCAACCAAGTCGTTAATCATACCCTGTAAACCTAAATCACGACCATCGTCTGGGGAGTAGATTTTGCAAATTCCGTAGTTGTGCAATTCTTCAATTTCTTCAGGAAGAATTACACCTCCACCTCCACCAAATAGCTTGATATGTCCACAGCCTTTTTCTTGTAAAAGATCGTACATATATTTAAAGAACTCCACGTGTCCTCCTTGGTAAGAGGTAATAGCAATAGCTTGAACATCTTCTTGCACTGCACAGTCTACAATTTCTTGTACAGATCGATTATGACCTAAGTGAATTACTTCTGCTCCTGTTGATTGAATAATGCGTCGCATTACATTAATAGCGGCATCGTGTCCGTCGAAAAGCGAAGCTGCAGTCACTATTCTAACATTGTTTTTTGGGATGTATCGTTCTACTTTTTGCATATCTTGAAATGATTATTTATGTATCTATATTAATTATGGGTCGTAAAGATACTTAAAATTTGATTTTCTAAGAAACTGTTTTTAAACTTGTAAAAGGGAAAAGAGAAACGTCAGAATCTTTAATTTAAGTGGCACCTTTTCTTTCGATAAGATTAAGTAAATTTGTAGCTCAAAAAATAAAAAACATGTCAGAAGATAAGCAGATTATTTTTTCCATGGCAGGGATAAACAAGACCTATGCTAGTGGAAATAAACAAGTATTAAAAGATATATATTTAAGCTTCTTCTATGGAGCTAAAATTGGAATTCTTGGTCTTAATGGTTCGGGTAAATCTACTTTAATGAAGATTATTGCAGGAATTGAAAAAGAATTTCAGGGAGAGGTTGTATTTGCGCCTAATTATACTGTAGGTTATTTGGAACAAGAGCCTAAATTAGACGATGATAAAACGGTAATGGATATTGTTAAAGAAGGGGCTTCGGAAACGGTTGCTATTCTCGACGAATACAATAAAATTAATGATATGTTTGGCTTGCCAGAAGTGTATGAGAATCCAGATAAGATGGAAGAACTCATGAAAAAGCAAGAGAAACTACAAGACCAAATAGATGCTACCAATGCTTGGGATTTAGAAACTAAGCTTGAAATAGCTATGGATGCGCTTAGAACGCCTTCGGGAGATACACCTATAAAGAATTTATCGGGAGGGGAACGTAGACGTGTTGCTCTTTGCAGGTTATTATTACAGGAGCCAGATGTGTTGCTTTTAGATGAGCCTACTAACCATTTAGATGCAGAATCGGTATTGTGGTTAGAGCAACATTTACAACAATATGTAGGAACGGTTATTGCCGTTACACACGATCGTTATTTCTTAGATAATGTAGCTGGTTGGATTTTGGAATTAGATAGGGGACAAGGTATTCCTTGGAAGGGAAATTATTCTTCGTGGTTGGAGCAAAAGACAGATCGTATGGCTAAGGAAGAAAAAACAGCTTCTAAACGTCGTAAAACTTTAGAACGTGAGTTGGATTGGGTGAAAATGAATCCTAAGGGAAGACATTCTAAGTCGAAAGCACGTTTGAATAGTTATGAAAGATTGTTGAACGAAGAGCAGCAAGCTAAAGATGAGCGTTTAGAAATATTTATACCGAATGGGCCTCGTTTAGGAAATGTAGTAATAGAAGCTGAGCATGTTGCCAAGGCTTTTGGTGAGAAATTACTTTACGATGATTTGAACTTCAGTTTGCCTCCTAATGGTATTGTGGGAATTATTGGTCCTAATGGTGCTGGTAAAACTACACTTTTTAAGTTGATAATGAAAGAACTAGAAGCCGATGGCGGTTCGTTTAATGTTGGAGAAACGGTAAAAATTGCTTATGTCGATCAATCGCATTCAAATATAGATTCTGAGAAAACAATTTGGGAGAATTTTGCCGATGGTCAAGAACAGATAATGATGGGTGAGAAAATGGTTAATTCTAGAGCTTATCTTTCTCGATTTAATTTTGGGGGCTCCGAGCAAAACAAACGTGTAAAAGAACTTTCTGGTGGAGAGAGAAATCGCTTGCATTTGGCCATGACCTTAAAAGAAGAAGGTAATGTGTTACTACTCGATGAGCCAACCAATGATTTGGATATTAATACATTAAGGGCCTTAGAGGATGGTTTAGAAAGCTTTGCAGGTTGTGCGGTTATTATTTCTCACGATAGATGGTTTTTAGATAGAATCTGCACACATATATTAGCTTTTGAAGGTGATAGTCAAGTGTATTATTTTGAAGGTGGATTTTCGGATTATGAAGCTAATAAAAAGAAACGTTTGGGAGATGTTCAGCCTAAGCGAATAAAATATAGAAAGTTGGTGAAATAGTAAATTTCTATATTTTAGAATTTATTTAACGAGGTGTAAATTTACATCTCGTTTTTTTATAATATGGGGCATTTTGATAGAAGGCCTCTTAGGCCAAGCCAGCGGGCTGAACCCCGTCGCTGAACCTGTATATTGTGTTAGCTTATGTGTGTTTATTCGAGTATTAGTTTTACTGTTCTAATATTCTCTTTCCCTATAACTTTAACAAAGTAAACTCCTTTTGGCTGATTACTAATATCAATCTCTTTATTATTAGTTTCTTTTACTAAAGTTCCATTTGTATTATAGATCTCTATCCTCTCGAAATTTGGAGAAGTAATTGTTATCTTTTCTGTTGTTGGATTTGGATATACACTAAGACTTGAATTCTCAAATTCTTCTATGCCTATTGTTTGTGTATCGAACATACCGTAGAATGAATATGTATTTGCTGAGTTTATTGATTTACTGCCATTACAAATGATTTCTAAATACACTAAGTTACTTCCTGTGGTTTCTAAGAATACAGTCATATCTAAAGTGATTGAAACACCTGCTTGCCAGAAACACCACTGAAACCGCTATTGCTTTTGCACGTTGTTACCATACGTTATTTATTTTTCAATTTATTATTTAAAATTTTAATTGGTTCTCTAAATGCTTTTTCCATTCGAACAGAAGCATCAATTAAGAAATCAATCATTTTTTCCCAATCTTTTTCTTCAAAATAACTAACACCTAATAATTCAAGTTTAATTCTGCTTGTTTTATTATCGTCCATTCTTTCCCAAATCAATTCCTTTTCTGCAACATTCTCAATTTTATCTTTTATCTTAATTAAGTAGTCAAATATTTCTTTATTAGCTTCTTTTTTCCCTGTATTTATTTCTACACTGCATCTACAATAATTACTACTAATTGATGGATATAATCCTAATCCACTCATTCCTATACCTTTCCCTAACCAGCTTTCTTTTGATGGCGAATTATTTGAAAATAAATTATTTTTATGATTGCTTATATTTAAAAATTGTTCCCAAAATTTCAATCTTACTAAATGTCTATTTTTCATAGTCTCTTGCACTTCAATTTCTTCTTGTGCTTTTGACGCAATACTAATAGCAAAGTCTTCTGTATCTTTGGTCGGTAAAATTTGTTCAACATTTAAAAATAATTGCTCATTTAAGGCAAAAGGAGTTACTTTAAAACATTGAATTCTCATTTTAAAATTCATAAGCCACAAAACAGAAGAAGTAACCTCTTTTCTGAAATTTGCAGCAATCATAATTAATCTTTGGGAATTCAATCCTTGATTTAAAATAATTTCTTCTATATCTTTATTATCATAGAATTCAGAAATTTTTTCCTCTGCATTTGCAATACTTCCCAAATATTCTTGATAGATTTTTATTATCTCTTGTTTTGTTAAACTTGAACAATAAGAAGCATATTTTATAGTTTGCCAAGTAACATCACGTCCACTATCATCAAGTTTATTTTCAATAATTACCAAATTCCCTAATTTATCTAATGCAAGTAAATCAAGTCTTTCATTAGTTTCTCCAAATCCATTAAATTCTTTTTGAATAATTAATAGTTCTTCGCCAAGTGAAGATGGATTATTGGCAATCCATTCTTGAAGATGTTCCCTTTCTCTAAATTTAAGTTCAGAAAAAGTTTTTTCTTCAAGTCTTGAAATTCTATTTTTTTTCTCTGTCAATTATGTACATTTTTCTTGTCCTTTATGTATGGTAACGGCCGCTGCTAATGCGCGTACTTGGTTTATATGTTAGTTTTCTCTTCAAGGGATAAAGATAATTAAACATTAGGGTTTAGCAAAATGATTTAAGTCAAGTTTGCGATTTAGCTAGTGTTATGTGCAGGTCTTATCAACGCGTGGTTAATTGCCCACAAGAGCATTTTGGAATGACTTTTTGCCAAGTATTTCTGCTTTTCACCTAATATCTCACAAATACCTAATTAAGTCCAAAAAACAATACTCTAAATGAAACACTCAGAATCTCAGGCTCGATGTGATGCATTTCAAACTTCTCAAGAAAAAATGGCAGAAAAGTTGAACAAAAACTGTGTCAGCTTTGAAACTCAATTAATAATTAGAAATCATGTATAGAGATGATCTGCATTAAAACTTTCGCTGATCCTAATTAGCTGGAAATCTGTTTTTGTCTTTTCCCCAGTTTTGTGCCATATTTTCTATAAGAATTTATATCGGGCGAAAAGCAGGAATGCGCCGTTGCAAAAAGTATCTTTAAAATGTAGCAGATGAATCGAGCGAAATGGGAGTTTTATACGAGGGGAGGAAATGAGTTTTAGAGATAAGTCCATAAGACTCACAGAAAGATAAAGGGTAGGAGAGGAAAAGAGCTAAATAAACAGCAATAAACTTGAAAAACTTTTACGAAAGGGGTGCTTGCATATAACGTTTGATATACTGGGCGGTGGCGATTTGTTTGGTAGTTTATTTCATCGTGGACTAAAAGTAATGATTATTTTCTAAACCGACATCTTAAATTCGTCAAAATGTAGAATGAAAAATCAGAATGATTTGCTGTACATGTTTCTAATTGTCTATAAATACTCCTATAACAACTGTATAACAGCATATTAACATTATCTATTAATATTTATTAAAGACAAATATAGACCATTAAAGACACATTTGTTACACCTTTTTATATACCTATTTTTAATAAATATTTCATTACCTTTGTCTAAAATCATGTAAAAACTCTTAATTATGGCAACGGTAAAAGTAATACTTAGAAATGATAAAATAAGCGTAAAAACAGGTAAAGCACCATTATATATTCGGATTACACAAAACAGAAGAAGTAAATTCATTGCTTTAGGCATCAAGATAGAACCCAAACATTGGAACGATGATAAATCGACCATAAAA
>Ga0256827_10001997_pt1 | contig 13155 bp, 11 predicted proteins | sample CV84metaG_FD_185977 | JGI IMG/M metagenome (GOLD analysis project Ga0256827, IMG submission 185977) | Hydrothermal vent microbial communities from East Pacific Rise, Pacific Ocean - CV84 | ecosystem: Environmental > Aquatic > Marine > Hydrothermal vents | place: Pacific Ocean: East Pacific Rise... | reverse complement strand
AAAAAAAGATATAAAAGTAAAAATTCCGAAACTTTTAACAAATATATATATTGCAGAAAGCAAAACTTTAGATTTTGGCGATATTGGATTATTTAATAAATATTTACCAATTACAAAAAAATACCCCAAAGTTTCGGGTAATCTTCATTTGGAAATTGCAAAAGATATAAAACTTGACGGCTCTATATTTGTAAAGCAGAGAATTATCAAAGATAAAAATATCTTTGTAGAATATTTCAATTTTAACGGCAAAATTTCAGATGAAAAAATGCAATTTTCTGTAAATGATAAAATTTTTATAGATAAAAGTCAAAGCATAAATATTTTGATTAAAGATTATGATTTTAATTTGACGGGAATTAATGATTTTATAGATATGAATTCGAGCGATGAGGTAAATGAAACTCAAGAAAAAGATGAAACTCCGCTAAATATCGAACCTGAAATAAATATATATTTAAAAGATAATGCGGTTTTCTTGACAGATTCTGGAAATATTTTCGACACAAAATCGGTTTTTGTAACAGTTTTCAAAAATAAAGCTTACATAAAAACTGATGTAAAAGGTCGCGGACGAATCCAAATTGAAAGCCAAGATAAAAGATATATTTTGAAAGCTGTAAATTTAGATGAGAAATTTATTAAAAATATTTCAAACTTTGATGGAATTTCTGGTGGTTATTATAATTTGTATGTAAAAGGGGAAAATGCAAATTTGACTGGAATTGCTCAATTTCAAGAACTGAAAATTATGAATTTAGATATGGTAAATAACATTTTAGCTTTTATAAATACTGTTCCCGCCCTTCTGACTTTTTCTCGACCTGGGTTTAATCATAATGGTTTGCGGATTCTCGCAGGTTACATCTTATTTGAAAAACTTAATGACAAAATCTATTTTCGAGATATAAAAATAAAAGGCGAAAGTGTAGATTTTTCAGGAAAAGGCTATATCGATTTAAAAAATCAAAAAATAAATATGAGAATTGAAATTTCAGCAATTAAATATGTTGATAAATTTATTGGAAATATCCCGATTGCCAATTATCTAATTTTGGGAGATGATGAATCTATTGCAACTCGTATTCTGATTCGTGGAGATTTGACAGACCCAAAAATTTCATCTGAACTTCACAAAGATATTTTATATACCCCCGTAGAATTGACAAAACGAGTCTTTAATTTGCCTGTAAAGATTCTTGAACTGTTTAAAGAATTAAATTTAAATGATAAGCAAAATCAAGATAATGTAAAAAAGTTCTTGAATCAATTTAGATTTTCAAAATAGATTATTAGGTTAAAACCCAATAATCTAATAATGTTATTTAGTCCATTCTAGCGATTTTGAGCGAGAATTCAACTTCAGTTCTAGAGATATGAAGTTCTCTTGAAATCTCTTCGATTGATTTTCCAATATTATTGAGGTCTATAATTTGCTGACTTTTATCAACAGAACTATTTCTGTCAAGAACAGCATTTTTCAAGCCGTTTTCAAGAGAAATCACTCGAGAATCTATCGATTTTATTTCCTCAACTTCATACATAACTTGCTCTAAAGCTCCCTGAATTGCATTAATTTCTCTCATATCCATTTGGAAACTTGGAGGAGCTTGCTGACCAACTAAGCTTATTTCAATCTCAACCTCTTTTTTATGATTCTCAATTTCCTTGCTTAGGTTTTTACTTAATGCGAAAAGTTGGCGGTTAATCGTATCACTTCGAGTTGCAAGAATTTTAAATTTTTTATTAATTTCCTGCTCTTTGATATACATATAAATAATAAGAAGAATTATAATAACCCCTAATATTACAATAAAAACTTCTGACAACATTTTATAACCTCCTTTTTTCGCGAATCATCACTCTTTCCATAGCTCGGAAATATGCTCCCCAGTCATTTTCATCTCGTTCGTGGATTCTTTCAATTTCTATCAAATTTTCAGAAATAGCAGAAAAGAAAATTGGCATATTTCTTTGTGGGTAGCTTTTCAATTCAACCCTGCCGTAATATTTTTGGTTTGGAGTGAAAACAGAATTCTTAGTTTGGAAATGGTGAAAACCAACCATCTCAATTTGTGAATTTTTTGCTAATTCTAAGGTTTCGATTGTTTCGCCTTTGATAATTCCCTCAAGTCTATTGATTTTTCTATGGAGGTCAATTACCAACTCTAGCAGAACCTCATCGGAATCTTCAGTTTCACCTTTTGCCCGTTTGAGTTTCAGCCAATGTCCGATAGAATCTGAATCAGCTTCAGTCAGAGATTGAAAATCATCTTGAAATTTATCAAGATTTGTATCTGAAACTTCTTCAAAATCAAAATTTAAAATAGCTTTTACAAGATATGGAGTTTCCAAAATTTACACCTTTTCCAAAATAATAAAGATAAAAAAGATAATACCTAAATATCCATTTACCGTAAAAAATGCTTTATCAATTTTCTTAAAATCTTTATGCACTAAATAATGCTCGTAGGCTAACATCAGAATTGCAAAAATCACAGCGATTTGAGAAAAAATTCCAAGTTTCGCTTCAAAAATAGCTAAGCCCCAAAAAATTGGAGTTAAGAAATGGAAAAAAGCAGAGATTTGAAAAGTTCGCTTTACTCCAAATTTTGATGGAATTGAATGCAAACCAAATTTTTTATCAAAATCAATATCTTGTAAAGAGTAGAGTAAATCAAAACCCGCAACCCAAAAAATGACACCCGCAGATAAAAATAGAGACCATAAAGGGATTGACTCCTGAACAGCAACAACCCCAGCAATCGGAGCTAAACCTAAAGATATGCCTAAGATTATATGAGCCAAATATGAAAATCTTTTGAAATATGAGTAACTTGCTAAAATTATCAAAATTGGAAAAGATAGATAAAAAGCAGTTAAATTTACGAAATATGCGATTAGAATAAATCCGAGACCATTTAACAGAGTGAAAGTGAGAATAGATTTTTTAGAGAGTCTGCCATCAACACTTGGACGGTTTTTAGTTCGTGGATTTACAGAATCGTGGTCAATATCCAAATATCTATTAAAAGCCATTGCAAAATTTCGGGCAGAGATTGCCGAGAGAGTTCCTAAAAGTAGAAGCTCCCAACCAAACCAACCGTCAGCCGAAATTATCATAGCGATAAAAATAAATGGAAGAGAAAAAATCGAGTGCTTAAATAAAATTAATTCATTAATATTTTGCAGGAAATTTTTCAACTATCTTTTCTCTTTCTTCAACATCTTTATAGTTAATTTTGCTGAACTTTGCTCTGCCATTTTTTTTGATTTGCCTGTTGAAGTTCCATAAAGTCTATTATTTATTACAACACCCATCTCAAATAGTTTTTCGTGGTCAGGTCCAGAAGTTGAAATCACTTTATATTCAGGAACTTCACCAAATAATGATTGGGTAATTTCTTGTAAAGTTGTTTTATGGTCTCTGAAAAGCGACCGTAAATTTATTTCAGGAAAAACTTCCTCATAAGTATCTATGATAAATTTTTGAGTTAATTCTATATTCTCTTTTGAATCTAAATAGATACTTGCAATTATCGACTCGACACAGTTCGCCAAAAGGGATTTTTTGATTCTTCCCATATTTCGCTCTTCCGCATCTGATAAAAGTAGAAAATCACCCAGTGCAAAATGTTCAGCAATTTGGTATAAACCGTGCTGACTTACTAAAGATGAGCGGAGTTTTGATAATTCACCCTCATTTAAATCTGTAAATTTTTTATACAGATAAGCAGCCATTGTAAAATTCAGAATAGAGTCACCTATAAATTCAAGTCTCTCGTTATTATAAGGTTGATTAAAACTTTTATGTGTCAAAGCTTCGATAATCAACTTACGATTTTTAAATTTATAGTTAAGTCTTTTTTCTAATAAAGTTAAATTTTTCATTGTTCGCATTATCTCATATATAGATTAATTTTTACAAGTGTAAAATTTAGTAAATTCCTAAAAGATGTTATAATCTGAATAAAAGGTTTATTTCGTGATAGTTTCCTTTATTAAAAAGGCCGAAAACTTCGGTCATATTTTAATTGAATATTTTCATTTAGTTGCTCTCTTTTCCCTTTTTATAGCCGTAATTTATATGACGGGACTTTCATTCTTTGAAATGATTTCTATTGGTAAAATTACCTTAAAAGATATTCTAAAAATCTTTATATATTTAGAAATTGGGGCGATGATAGGAATCTACTTTAAAACCCAAAAACTTCCAGTTCAATTTTTGATTTACATTGCAATTACTGCTTTAGCAAGAGTTTTAACAATCGATATTAAATCTATGGAAAATTGCACCATTCTAACAATTACAATTTCAATATTTATTTTAGGACTTTCTGCAACTTTATTAAATAGATATAACGACGACAAGAATTGCAGTTAATATATGATTTTTGGCAAAATTGATTATTTAAATCTTTTACCTTTTTATTTGTTTTTGCAAATGAAAGTGCCTAAACTGTCAAAGTTTCAAAAGGGAGTTCCATCAGAAATAAATGGTAAATTTCATTCTCGAAAAGTTGAAATCGCATTTATTTCAAGTGTAACTTCATCGAAATCGAAATGCTCAAATCTTGGAATAATTGCTCGAAAAGATGTGCTTTCAGTTTTGGTATTAGATAAAAAGAGTAAAAAAGATATAGCTTCTGAAACTTCAAACAAATTAGCGGAGATTTTACAACAAAAAGGCGAAGTCATAATTGGAGATAGAGCTTTGCAAATCTATTTCCAGAATAAAGAAAAATTCACTGATTTAGCTTTAGAATGGAATGCAAAATATCATCTACCTTTTGTTTTTGCAAAATTATGCTTTCATAAAAACTATAAAATCGTGAAAAAAATATCACATAAATTTAGAAAAAGTAGAGTCAAAATCCCATTCTATATTTTAAATAAAGTTTCACAAAGACTAAATCTTTCACATTCTCAAATAAAAATATATCTGTCGAAAATCGATTATTTATGTGATAAAAGAAGTCAAAAAGGTTTGTCAAAATTTCTATCTTTATAATAATTCGGGCTTGACCAGAATATCTACATTCCATAACTTGCTTGTTTATTTAAAAGAGATTCCTGTGTCAAGCACGAGAATGACATTTTGATTTTTGATTTGTATATTATAGATATAATTTTGTTATAGATGATTTAGAGGTGAATATGAATATAAAAAATAAAACTTTTACCGAGCTTGAAAAACTAGCTCAAGATATTAGAGAAAGAATTCTATCAGTTGTTAGTAAAAATGGCGGACATTTAAGTAGTACTTTAGGTGCAACTGACCTCATCGTCGCAATGCACTATGTTTTTGATTCCAAAAAAGACCCCTTTATTTTTGATGTTTCGCATCAATCTTATGCTCACAAACTTTTAACAGATAGATGGGAGGAGTTTGAAACTCTCCGACAATTCAATGGAATTTCAGGCTACACAAAACCGACAGAATCTGATGATGATTATTTTGTATCTGGGCATAGTTCAACTTCAATATCCTTAGCTGTCGGTTCAGCCAAAGCGATAAAGTTAAAAGGGGAATCAGACTTTAGAACTCCGATAGCTTTTATTGGAGATGGTTCAATGAGTGCGGGAATGGTTTATGAAGCTTTAAACGAATTGGGAGAGCGAAAATATCCTTTAATTGTGATTTTAAACGATAATGAAATGAGTATTGCAAAACCAATTGGAGCAATTAGCAGAATGCTTTCTCAAGCTATGGCAAGTGGTTTTTATCAAAGATTTAAGGCAAAAACAGAAGAAATATTAAAACATTTTCCTGAAAGTGCTACATATTTAGCTAAGAAGTTTGAAGAGGGCTTTAGGCTCATTACCCCTGGAATTATGTTTGAAGAAATGGGTTTAGAGTATATTGGACCAATCGACGGGCATAATATTGAATCGATTGTAGAAACTCTTGAACTTGCAAAAGCTATGAAAAAACCTGTAATTATTCACACCCAAACTTTAAAAGGTAAAGGTTACGAAATTTCAGAGGGTCATTTAGAACATTGGCACGGAGTTTCTGCTTTCGATTTAGCAAGTGGTAAATCTAAAAAAAGCGGAGGTAGAAAATCTGCGACACAAATCTACTCTGATAAATTGGTAGAAATTGCGGAAAAAGATGAAAAAGTTGTCGGAGTTACCGCTGCGATGCCAAGTGGAACGGGACTCTCAAAAGCTATCGAAAAATTCCCTGATAGGTTTTTTGATGTTGCGATTGCTGAACAACACTCCGTTACTTCTATGGGAGCTTTAGCAAAAGAGGGATTTAAACCTTTCTGTACAATTTATTCAACTTTTCTACAAAGAGGCTACGACCAAGTTATTCACGATGTCTGCCTTATGAATTTGCCCGTTACTTTTGCAATTGACCGAGCGGGAATTGTCGGAGAAGATGGCGAAACTCATCAAGGTGTTTTCGATTTGAACTTTCTACGACCAATTCCAAATATGACACTTTTTGCTCCTCGTGATGAGGTCTCGATGAATCAGGCTATTGAGTTTGCAAAAGATTTTCCTACTCCGTCAGCTTTTAGATACCCACGAGGTTCTTTTTTAGATGTTGGCGAATTCCCATCAGATGATTTTATTTTAGGTAAATCGCAACTTTTGAAAAATGGAAATTCTGAAATTCTATTTATCGGTTATGGAAATGGAGTCGGTCGAGCAATTCAAACTGCGAAACTTTTAAATAAAGATATTGCAATATTAGATTTAAGGTTTGTAAAACCACTTGATGAGAATATGCTGAAAAACTTGAGTGAAAAATATTCAAAATGGTTTGTATTTTCAGATAGTGCAAAAATGGGTGGGGTTGGTTCGGCAATTTTAGAATTTTTAAATGAAAATGAGATATTTGGAATTAAGCTTGTTAGCTTTGAATATGAAGATAAATTTATAACTCACGGTAAAACTCTAGAAGTTGAAAACCATCTTAAAATTACTCCCGAGCAATTAAAAGATAGAATATTAAAACTAACTAAATAGAGAATGAACAAGTTAAAAAACTAAATTAACTGATTATTATCGGGCTTGACCCGATAATCTCTATTTATCAAAATTATTTATTTTTATTAAAAAAGTAATTGATAGAATCTACATAGCCATCGACACTTCCACAATCAAATCGAATACCCTTGAATTTATAAGCGATAACTTTACCCTCTTTTGCTAACTCTTTTAAAGCATCGGTAATTTGGATTTCTCCACCAGCACCAGCTTCAGTTTTTTCAAGTTTTGCAAAAATATCAGGAGTCAAAATATATCTACCGATAATTGCAAGATTTGTAGGAGCATCTTCAGGTTTTGGTTTTTCTACCATTTCTGAAACTCTGAAAACTCCATTTTCAACCTCATCGCCAGAAATCACTCCGTAGCTTTCAGTTTTATCTTTTGGAACTTCCATAATTGCAACAACTGAACATTTATATTTTTCATAAACTTCAATCATCTGTTTCATAACTCCATCATCATTTGGAGTATCGCAAATGTCGTCAGCCAAAACAACTCCAAAAGCTTCATTTCCAATCATACTTTTAGATTTATTTATCGCATCGCCTAAACCAAGCATTGCACCTTGTCGGCGAAAAGTAAAAGTACCATTTTCGATAACATCGTGAATTGGTTTGAGAAGTTTCATCTTTTTAGGTTTATGAGAAATTTCAGTTTCAAGCTCGTAGTTTTTATCGAAATAATCTTCGATTGCACCTTTTCCACGACCTAAAATAATATTAATTTCAGTAAGTCCAGCTTCGATTGCTTCCTCAACTCCATAATGAATTAAAGGTTTATCTAAAACGGGCAACATCTCTTTTGGAATTGATTTTGTAGCGGGTAGAAAACGAGTACCATACCCCGCAGCGGGGAAAAGGCATTTTGTGATTTTTGACATTTCTTAATTTCCTTTCATAATAATTAGAGAGCGAATAATATCGATTCCTGCTTTAAGTTGAGAATCTTTAAAAATTTGCTCTTTTGAGATAATGGTTTTATTTTCATCATCTTTTTTGGTAGTTTCAACTTTTTTACCATCAACTTTTTCAAGTTCAACTGTCAAATGTTTTTTCAGGTCAGATTCGTGAAGTTCAAAAGAGTTTTCTTTTTTCTGTGGAACATCGCCTAGAAAAACTTCAATATCTGGAGTCACACCCTTAGCTTGAATTGTTCGACCGCTCGGTAAATAGTATCTTGCGATTGTCAATTTTATAGCTTCTTTTCCACTCATTGTAATTGGAATAATAGATTGCACACTCCCTTTACCAAAAGTTTTCTCGCCAACTAAAATTGCTCGTTTGTGGTCTTGTAAAGAACCGCTTACAATTTCACTTGCACTTGCACTTCCAACATTTACCAAAACTACAAGAGGAATATCTTTATAAGTTCCAAGCGAATGAGCAAATATTTTTCTTTCATCTGTTTTATCTCTACCTTTTTGAGAAACAACAACCCCATCATCAACAAATAAATCTACTAAACCAACTGCTTGATTTAATAATCCGCCTGGGTTTGACCGCAAATCTAAAATTATCCCTTTTCTGTTATCAAGTTTTGTTTCTAAAGCTTTTTTCACATCAGGAACAACTTTTTTATCAAAGCTTGAAACTCGAATATATAAAATATCGTCGTCGATTGTTTTTGTAAAAACTGACTGAATTTTTATAATATCTCTGATAATTGTGACTTTGAAAGGTTTTGCCTCTCCTTTTCGAACTATTGTAATTTCGATTGGAGTTTTTGGTTTTCCTCTCATAATACTCACGGCTTCATCGAGGGTAATATTTAAAGTAGATTTATCTTCAATTTTAAGAATAATATCGCCCGCTTTTAGACCTGCCCGATATGCTGGAGTATCGTCGATTGGAGAAATAATCGTTAAAACCTTATCTCGCATTCCGACGGTAATTCCTAAACCGCCAAACTCTCCGTTTGTTTGAACTTCAAACTCTTTAAAACTTTTTTCTGAAAGATATGAAGAGTGAGCATCAAGTTCATTCATTAAACCTTGAATAGCTTTATTTGTAATTTCACTGTAATTCAAATCATCGACACTGTTTTCTTCAATAATTGCTAAAACAGTTGCGAGTTTCCGAATCGATTCTAATCGCGAATCTACACTATTAGTTTTTGCATCTAACGATGAGGTAGAAAGAGAGTAGAAAAAAGTGATTGTCAAAATAAATCCGAATAGAAATTCTTTTTTCATTTTTGTCCTTTTGTATTTTTTATAGAATTGACTAAATAGAGTTGAAATAGATTATCGGGTCAAGCCCGATAATGATAATTTGTCTGAGATTTATTATTTTGTAGTTTTTTGATGAACCAAATCAACTAAATATTTAGCATTTTCGCGATCTAAATCGGGAAGCATTCCGTGACCAAGATTGAAAATATGTCGCTCATTTTTCATAACATCTAAAATATGAGAAACTCCCTTGTCAATTTCAGTTTTTGAATATAAACGAGTTGGTTCAAGATTTCCTTGAAGCACATATTTATCACCTAATTTCTCTTTAGCTAATTCAATTGGGGTACTCCAATCAACTCCGAAAACATCAAAATTACCGTAGATTCCGTCAAGGTATCCGCTCACACCTTTTGGAAACATCAAAACAGCAATATGTGGATATTTGGTTTTGATAGTTTCTGCAATCTCGACCATATATTTCCAACTGAATTCAAAGAAAGAATCTCTTTCAAGTGCTGAAGCCCAAGAATCAAAAATCTGAACAGCATCAACTCCCGCCTCAATCTGTTTTTCAAGATATTCAGTAATTACGATTGTCAATTTCTTTAAAAGAGTGTGCATAAGTTCAGGGTCTGAATAAATTAGCTTTTTAACAATCGCATAAGTTTTTGTACCTTGCCCCTCAATCATATAAGTTGCCAAAGTCCAAGGACTACCTGTAAAACCGATAAGAGCTTTATCATCTGCTAACTGCTCACGAACTAATTTAATTGTGTCATAAACATAAGTTAGTTTTTCAGAAGCTGACATATTCAGATTTTCTACATCTTCAATAGTTGTTAAAGGAGTTGGAAACTTTGGTCCAAAACCTTTGATAAATTCAAGTTCCATTCCCATTTCGTTAGGCACAACTAAAATATCTGAAAATAGAATCGCCGCATCAACATTTAAAATATCAATAGGTTGTAAAGTAACTTGAGAAGCTAATTTCGGATTATGGCAAAGATTTAGGAAATTTCCCGCTTTCGCTCGAACTTCCATATATTCACTTAAATATCGTCCCGCTTGTCTCATCATCCAAATTGGAGTGTAATCAGTTTTTTTGCCAAAACAGGCATCTATAAAAATTTTACTCATTTTCTTCCTCACTTTCAATCCATTTTTCTGCAATTCGTACCGCATTTGTTGCTGCTCCAACTCTTAGATTATCTGCGACAACCCAAAGATGAATCATATTATTGCGATATAAATCTTTTCTAATTCTACCTATAAAAGTATCATTTCTATCAGTTGAGATAATTGGCATCGGATAACTTTCCTCTTCAGGATTATCAATAACTATAATATTTGGAGATTTTCGTAGAATTTCTCGAACCTCATCGGCTTCAATATCTTTCTCAAAAGTGATAGTTATATTTTCAGAATGACCTCTCAAAACAGGAACACGAACACAAGTTGCTGAAACTTCAATATCTTTATTTAAGATTTTTCGAGTTTCAAAAACCATTTTTTCCTCCTCTTTTGTGTAATCACTTTCCATAAATTTGTCAATTTGAGGAATTACATTAAGAGCGATTTGATGATTAAAAGATTGATGAGGTGAATCAGCGAGTTTGAAATCAAAGAAGTCTTTCATTTGAGAAACTAATTCTTCCATAGCTTTTTTTCCAGCTCCTGAAGTGGCTTGATAAGTTGAAACATCAACTCTCAAAATTCCATATTCAGAATCTAAAGGTTTTAAAGCTTGAACCATTTGAATAGTTGAACAGTTTGGATTTGCGATAATTCCGCGGTTTTGCCAAAGTGAAATAGCTTCAGGATTAACTTCTGGTACAACCAAAGGAATATCTGAATCCATTCTAAAATGGCTTGTATTATCAATTACAACCGCCCCAGCTTCAACGGCAAAAGGTGCATATTTTGCTGAAATTGAACCACCCGCAGAAAATAGTGCAATTTCTACATCGTTTTCATCAAAACAAGTTTCAGTTAATTCTAAAACAGGATATTCAAAATCGCCAAACTCAATTATTTGCCCAACACTTCTTGCACTTGCCAAAGGGATAAGATTCGCAATCGGAAAATCTACCTCTTTTAAAACTTCTAAAATTTCTTCACCAACTGCTCCAGTAACTCCGACAACAGCTAAATTATATTTTCTCATATAACCACTTTCTAGTTTTAGAAAATTGTAGCAAAATATAATGAACCGACTAAATTACTAAAATTTATATTTCTATTTTAAATTCTAAATTTCATAAAAATTAGTTATTTATATGAAATAAAGAATCTAATATTATCAATGAATTAATAATAAATGAAATACAGAACTAATTAATCTTCTTTATGAATTAGCTTCTCAAAAGTGTTAAAATGGATATTCTTTAGTTCAGTAACTGAAATTCTGATATTATCAATTTGCAAATTATCTGAATTTCCAACTTTTCCAATTTTCTCATAAACTAAACCAGACTTGTGAAGTAAAATCATAAATTCCGCTTCATTTTTAGGGGTGACCTCTAAAATCGCTCGAGAAAAAGTTTCAGAAAAGATATCTGTTCCCAATTCAGGCTGAACAGAAATTCCAAAGCCACTTTTTGCAACCAATTTACCTAAAGCAATAGCAACTCCACCAACATTTACATCTTTAGCAGATTTTAATAAATCCTGTTTGTTTGATTCAATAACTAAATCCCAAAGAGCCAACTCTTTTTTGTAGTCAATTTTTGGTAAAGTTCCCGCAACCTCATCGTAAAGAGTTTTCAGATATAAACTTCCGCCAAATTCAGATTCAGTTTTTCCAACTAAAAAGATAAGGTTACCTTTCTCTTGCCAAACAGATGGAAGCACTTTCTCTTGATTATCATTAATTCCGACCATAGCGATTGCAGGAGTTGGAAAAATTGACTTTCCGTTAGTTTCATTGTAAAGAGAAACATTCCCACCAATTACTGGAGTTGTCAATTCTCGACAAGCCTCTTTTATCCCCTCGCACGATTCTGCAAATTGCCACATAACTTCAGGATTTTCAGGATTACCAAAATTCAGACAATCTGTTATCGCTTTTGGTCTTGCACCTGTCATCGCTACATTTCGCCCAGATTCAATCACGGCAGAAGCTGAACCACCTTTTGGGTCGATATAGCAATATCGCGGATTACAATCACTACTCATCGCTAAGGCTTTTCCATTCTCTTTTACTCGAATTACGGAAGCATCTAAATCGCCACCTTTTTTAATTGTGTTGGTTTGAACCATAGAATCGTATTGTTCGTAAATCCAAGCCTTATCCACAACTTCAACAGATGAGAAAAGTTTTTCAAAAGCTTCTTGATTTGAGATTTTTCCAATTTCTGAAGTTTTTTTGATAGTTTCAAGATATTTTGGTTTTGCAGTCGGTCTATCTGTAAGCGGACATCGATTAACTAAATCGATAGGCATATCTGCAACCAACTCTTCACCCCAAAAAAGTTCCATTGAATTTGTATCGGTAACTTCGCCAATCACAACTGCATCAAGTTCCCATTTGTGAAAAATCTCAATCAACTTATCTTCGCTACCCTTTTTTGCACAGATTAGCATTCTCTCTTGAGATTCTGAAAGCATAAATTCGTACGGAGTCATATTCTCTTCACGAGCTGGAACTTTTGCTAAATCCATTTTCAATCCACTTCCTGAACGGTCTGCCATCTCAAAACTTGATGAGGTTAGCCCCGCAGCTCCCATATCTTGAATTCCAATAATATAATCAGTTTTGAAAGCTTCAAGACAAGCTTCTAAAAGTAGTTTTTCGGTGAAAGGGTCTCCAACTTGAACCGTCGGTCTTAAACTTTTGCTTTCTTCGGTGAAAGAATCTGAACTCATAACTGCACCACCTAAGCCGTCTCGTCCAGTTTTTGAACCAACATAAATTACAGGATTTCCAATCCCCTCCGCTTTTCCGTAGAAGATTTCATCAGATTTTGCTAAACCTAAAT
>Ga0256827_10001996_pt1 | contig 13157 bp, 11 predicted proteins | sample CV84metaG_FD_185977 | JGI IMG/M metagenome (GOLD analysis project Ga0256827, IMG submission 185977) | Hydrothermal vent microbial communities from East Pacific Rise, Pacific Ocean - CV84 | ecosystem: Environmental > Aquatic > Marine > Hydrothermal vents | place: Pacific Ocean: East Pacific Rise... | reverse complement strand
CATCGATGCCAAAGTGTTGATCGATGATATCTCCGCAGATGTATGGATCGTTCAGAAAGATACACTGGGGCCTTTTGCCGAAGCGTCTCGCATGCACGAGGATCTCAAGAATACCCTGCGTGTCGTTGACGGTGTGGACCAGACAGCGGCTTTGACCTTCCAAAGCCTCCAGATCTTCAACAAAAAACAGAAGGCAGTACGCGTTTTTGCTGTAGGATACGACCCCTTTGGCAGAATCAATCCGATCAACGATAAGCGGTTGATCCATGGTAGAGTTCTGCAAAGAGACCACTATGAGATCGTTGTAACGGACAAGACAGGTTTCGGGTTGGGTGAGAGAGTGCATTTGGGGCGGGATAACTACACAGTGGTCGGTATTACGCACGGTACCGTCTCCTCAGGTGGCGACCTGCTCGTCTATCTCTCGCTCAAGGATGCACGGCAGCTGCAATTCCTTTCCGCCAATCCCCAGATACGCAATGACCGCGCGAGGGGAGCCACCACCGTCAATGCGCACATCATCAATGCCGTCGTCGCCACCATCAAGCCGGGATACACTCCTGGCGGTATTGTTCGTGAAGTCGAGAGATGGAAACATTTGAGTGCTTACACCAATGAGAAGGAGAAGGCGATCCTTACGGAGAATCTCATCAAGATGGCAAGCAAGCAGATCGGTATGTTTACGGCGATTCTCATACTTGTCTCCATCGTCATTATCTCGATGATCATCTACAATATGACCATGGACAAGATCAAGGAGATCTCTATTATGAAGCTTATCGGTATTCCCAATCGAACCATCATCAAAATGATCATGCAGGAGACACTGTTGCTGGGGGTGCTGGCTTTTGTTGCTGGCAATATCTTTTCGCATATCATCTATTCAAATTTTCCCAAACGGGTCGTGTTGGAGAGACCTGATGCATTGATGCTTTTTATCATCATTCTCATTGCTTCGTTCCTCGCATCGCTTATCGGTGTCCGCAAGGCGGTCAAAGCCGATCCGACTGAAGCGATAGGGGGCTGATATGGCAGGAGAGGGTATCAGAGTGGAAGATATGGTCAAGCATTTCGGTGAGGGAGATACCCGCGTCGATGTGATCGACGGTGCTTCCTTTTCAGTCAACAAGGGAGAGTTGGTTGCACTTGTCGCACCCAGTGGAGCAGGAAAAACAACGCTTTTGATGATGATCGGTTGTGTGACGGATCCGACCTCTGGCAGGATTTGGTTGGGTGATGAGCTGGTCTATAACGACAAATGGCTGGTCAAGGATAAGCGAAGTATCCGAGGTAAAAAGATTGGATTTATCTTCCAGAAATCCTATCTTATTCCCTTCCTCAATATCATTGAAAATATTATCCTTCTACCTCAGAACAGCGGCGGTGAAGAGAAAGTGATCTATGCAAAAGCACGGGAGTTACTCGACTATTTCGATATTGGAGACAAGGAGAAAGCGATGCCCAGTCAACTCTCAGGCGGACAGCAGCAGCGTGCAGCCATCATTCGGGCCCTTGCCAACGATCCCGAGATCATCCTTGCGGATGAACCAACCGCATCACTCGATACGGAGCGTTCCATCTCCGCCGTCAAGATGCTCAAGCAGATCGCCAAAGAGCAGAACGTGGCAGTCATTATGGTTACCCATGATGAGATCGTCATCCCTTACTGTGATCGCATTATGGAGATTGTGGATAAGAAGGTGGTAATGAAAAATTCGACAGAGGATCTGAAAATCATCTAGAGGATCCGTTTTTTAGCCGGAGATTTTTATCACCTTTTTATTTCCGCTCTGTTCCATTCAGTGGATAAAACCATACTCTTTCATTGCATCGAGCGCTTTCTTCGTCTGCATATAGTTATAGAATGCATGGGCAAGTTTCGAATTCTTCCCCTGTTTGGTGATACCGTAGCCCTGTTCAAGAGGCTTATGGAGTGAATCATCTATGAGATAATACCGGTTGAAAGGAGTATCGGCTATTGGTGGCGCGAGAGCCAAAGAGAGAGCAATGATTCCGATATCTGCTGCCTTTGTGCTGATATAGGCAGCGGTAGAAGAGATATTTTCTCCAAAGACGATTTTGGATTTCAGCTTGTGATAGAGGCCCATGGATTCCATCGCCTGTTTGGCCTTTTGTCCGTATGGGGCATGTGAAGGGTTGGCGATCGCGATCTTTTTTACCCAGTTCGCTTTGAGGTTATCGAATCCTTTCGAGGGATCGAAATGGCTGTTCTTGCTCCAAATTACGAGTCTGCCGGTCGCGTAGTGTTTGGGAGGAGAGACGATAGCGCCCTTTTTTTGCAACACCTCGATATAGTCCATATTGGCAGAAAAGTAGAGAGCATAAGGCGCACCATTTTCTACCTGCAACATCCCTTTTCCCGATGAACCATAGACTACGGTGATTTCGTTGCCCGGATTCTCCTGTAAAAAAATCTTTTTGATATGATCTAGTGCATATTTCAGATCACTTGCTGCAAAGATAGTAATATGCTCTGCCGAGAGCAGGGTGGTCAATAACCACAGACTTAACAGGATATTTTTTATCACTTTTTTCTCCGATTGTTTTGAATTCGCCGTTCCTTGTTTTTATGAAAGAGTTTTCAAATATTCTTCAAATCTTTCGGTGATCTCCTCGGCCTGTACCAAGCCCTCCAAAAAAATTTTCTCATTCAGTGTCAATGTCGGGTCTTTGGACACACCAGCTTCTATCGATTTCTCCATATCGTTTTCATAGTGTATCCGAAGACGCATTGGAAGATGCTTGGTAGCGCACATGAGACGTTTGGAAAGTTTGATTCGTTCCATAGTACTGCCGTGTATTGTAACGGACAGAAGTGACCACTCTGAATATTTTTCATTGGAGATCTCTCCTTCGGTCAATGGATGACAATACTCTGATGGCATCTATTCAGTTGGCCTTTTATTCTTTTTTTTGTTTTCACTGTCGAAAATATAGGCATACATCGGTACATAGATCAATGTAAGCAATGTACCGATAAGCAATCCGCCGATCGCAACATCGGCAAGAGGGGAAAGCCTTTCCAGCCCTACGGCTTTCTCCATGGCGATCGGGATCATTCCGGCAATGGTTGCAAAAGCAGTCATCATCACCGGCCGGAAACGTACTGTGACACTATCCAGAGCACTTTGGAAATTACTCTCACCTTTGGCTTTGTTAGCCTGATAAAAGTCGATGAGGAGGATCGCATTTTTGATGATGATGCCAAATAGCAGCAGGATACCAAGCAGACTCGGCATACAGCTGGGCTTGTTGAAAAGCAGCATTCCCCAGCTCGCACCGATCATGGAGAGCGGCAGTACCAATATCATGATAAAAGCCAAGCGAACCGATTTGTAGATAGCGATCAACGCCATCAAAAGTACAACGATGCCGAGTCCGATCGCTTTGGCCATCCGTTTGAAGCTGTCGTTGATCTGTGCTTGATCCCCGGTCTGTGTAAAGACAAAGCCATCACCCTTGACACTTTCGAGTGCCTTGAGCGTATCATCCGTCAAATGCGTGACCGGCCGTTTGGCGCGGTAACCATTGACATCCAGACTGTAGAGCATTTTATCCCGTTCGATTTTGGCATAGGTCAGCTCTTTTTTGATCCTGGCGATCTGAGAGAGTGGAATGTCACCGAATTTGGTGTGGATCGGCAAAAGCTTCAGTGTCTCCAGGTTTTTGGTGAATTTGTCTTTGAGGTAGATACGTACGAACTGTGTATTCATCGATTCCAGATCGGCATTCAGTGAGGCGACCTGGCCCCTGATAGGGATCTGCATGGCAATAGTGTAGGGGGTGATACCATAGAGCAGCGCCTTGTTTCGGTCTATTTCTATGACATATTCACTGAAGTCCTTGTCCCAGCTCGTCGATACGGAGGTCAGACCTCTGACCGTCTGCATCATTTTGGCGACCTCTTTGGACTTTTCACTCAAACCATCAATCTGAGCCGAAGAGATACGGGTATCGACGGTGGCTTTGATGGAAGAGAGTGCTGTTGCCCCGAAGTCAAAGACATCGTTGCGTTTGATCCCCTCCAGGTGAGAGAGTTGATCACGGATCTCGTTTTCCAGTTCCCAGATCGTCTGTTTACGCTCGAATCGGTTGACACTGTTGATCGTAAGAGTGGCCTCCGTTGGGAGATTTCCGCTACCCAGGCTCAGTACGCCCATCTCTCCACCAAAGGAGATAGAACTTTTAACTACCCAGGGTTGCTTGTGGAGCCACTCAAGAAAGGGTTTGAGTTTGGTTTCGGCACGGTCGACGGTTTCATTGGCGGAAAATGCGATCTGGGCCTTGATGATCCCCGTATCCATGGGCGGCATTGCATCTTTACCTATGGTCGGCATCACATTTTTTAGAGAAAAGATCAAAAAGGCAATGACGCCAACTGTCAAAACGACCCTTCTGACAATCTTCCATCCTCCATTCGAAAATTTGATGATTCCTTCGTAAGGTGCGACGAGTTTACCGATGCTGTGCTGATAGAACCACTCGAAACCTTTTTCGATCCGGCTTTTGCTGACACCGTTCCTGTAGAGCCAGGCTGAAAGCAGGGGAATGAAAGTGATAGAAAGAAAATAGCTTACCAGGAGTGCGATAATCAGGGTTTCAATCAGTGGTTTGAAGATCTTTTGTGGAAAGCCGCCTACGAACATCAGTGGAAAAAGGATGGCGATCGTCGCCAGTGTACCGGCGAAGACCGGACTGATGACCTCCTTGGTGCCGTGTTTGATAGCAGTTTGTAAATCCTCCTTGGTCTCCACAAGGTGCCGTTCGATATTCTCCAATACCACAACGGCATCGTCGGTCAACATCCCGAGCGCCAGGATGATCGCAGTATAGATGACGAGATTGAGTTCGCCACCTGTCATCCAGATAATGGCTATCGTGGAGAAAAAGACCATAGGGATAGAGAGTCCGGCTGCGATAATCGCTCTGAAGTTCCCCAGAAAGACCATAATGACCAGCAGTGTATAGATGATGGCATCGCGCAAAGCTTCAAGCATATTATCATTGGCTTGCTCGATCAGGTTGCGTTGAGTATCTGAAACTTCGAAGCGAATATTGGGGTATCTCTCCTCCAGTTTTGCCATTGCCGTTCTCGCTGCCTTGGAAACATCAAGTACGCTGCCGCCCGGCGCTCTCTGGATGGAGAGCGCGATACTCTCCCTGCCATTACCCAGATAGCCACTGGTACGTTTTTGGTGTCCCCATTTGACATTCGCTATATCACGGAGTCTGACATTGGGCTTGACGAGGAGATTCTGCAGTGCAAGTACATTGTTCTTTTCTCCATAGATCGTGACGGTATAAAAACTCTCCTTCCCCTTGATGAAGCCTACAGGGATATCTTTGTTCTGTGCCATGATCACTTTGGCGATCGTTTCGAAATCCACGCCGTATTTTTTGGCACGAAAGGGATCTATCTCGATATTGATAGCGCTTTGATAGCCGCCAAAGACTTCAACATTGCCGATAGCCGGATTGCTTAAAAGATAGGGTTTGATGAAGCTGTCGGCGACTTTTCTGATTTGATCGAGGCTCATGGCGTTATTTTTTGGGCTCAGAGCGATGACATCGACCGGCAGCGTAAAGTCTCCGGCTGTATAGATGGCAGGATTTAGCCCGGCGGGGATCTTCGCTTTGGCGATATTGAGTGCATTGGCAACATCGACTGCTGCTTCGTTCAGGCTTTTTTGGTAGCCGAATTCTGCAGAAACGATAGAGAAGTTCGCTACATTTACGGAGCTGATATCGGTAACGAACCCCAGTCTCGCCAACTCCTCTTCGATAGGCTTGGAGACAGTGCTGGCTGCCACTTTCGCTGTTGCGCCAGGTACGGAGGTGATCACTACGACCTTGGGAGGGTTGGCATCAGGGAAGAGATTTTTTGGCATGGTGGCCAGTCCTACGATTCCCATAATGAAAAAACCTGCGATCAGGGCATAGAGCAGATAGGGGCGTTTATAGAAAAAGTCGAACATCGTTCTACTCCTCCACTTTGACGGAAATACCGGTTAACAGCTTGAGTAGAATGTCAGGCTTGGCCACGACGATCCTTTTTGTTTCGAGCCTCTCTCTGGTAACAATACCCTCTTCTCCTTTTTGCAGAATCTGTATCTCCTTTGGTACGGCATGATCCTTTTGGATAGTGAGGATATAACTTTTTCCATTTCTATCCAGAATGGCATCGAAGGGGAGTTTACTTGCAGTTCCTTTGAATACGAGTACTTTGATCTCAGTGGTCTCTCCGGTACTCAAATGAGATGACTGGATCGTTGCTTTGTATTCGTTGAGTCCATGGAATGTGCTTCCCAGCGAACGAATTGGATACTCTTTTTCGCGGAAAAGGATCGATTTTGGCTTGATGTCATCAGGCAACCTGACGAGAAGTGAAAATCCTTCGGCTGCACTGATATCGATCAACGCTTTACCCGGCATAGCGATACTGCCCTCCGTAGCGTATGTTTTTGCGATCACTCCCGATATGGGAGAGAGGAGTGTTGTATAACTGAGTTGATTTTTCAATGCTTTGAGTTTACCCTGAAGAGAGGCGATGCCGGATTCCTCTTTTTGAAGTTGTTCAATGGAGGCACCTTTGACTCTATAGAGTGCCAATGTACGATTATGTGTCTTGAGCAAGTTCTTGAGTGAAACTTTGGTCGATTCTATTTCGGCATTAAGGTCGGTCGTGTCCAGTCTGGCGAGAACCTCACCTTTTTTGACAGAATCACCACTCTTCTTGATGTACAGCACACGTGCAGATATGCGTGAGGCGAGAACGACATTGTCTTCGTTCTCTATCTGTGCGAGATAAGGTAATGTCAATTCGACTTCTGATGGTTGCACCTGTATCGTTTTGACAACAATAGGATAAACTTTTGCCACAGGTATTTTGGCCTCTTTGGCTCTTTTCGATTTGACCAATATGATTCCCCCGACCACGATCAAGGCTATCACGAGTAGTATTATTATGCGTTTGAATAGTTTTTGTATCATTTGACAATCTCCTTCAGATCATTTCCATAGATGACAGCAAGTTGTGCAATATCCTGCCACTCTTTGGCCTCAAATTTGTAAAGGTTGGCTCTGGCATTGGCCAATGCATCCTCATAGCGCAGATATTCCTCCTGGGATATACTTTCATTGGTCAAAGAGACCTTGGCTATCTTGAGAAGTTTTTCCTGGTCAGAAACACTTTTTCGCGCCAGTGTGATCGACCTTTTCAACAATAGAGTTTCCTTCTCCAGTTCTCTGGCCTGTACAGTGAGGTTATGGCGGGTTTGCTCCAGTTTCTCCCTCCCCTCCATATAAGCCACTTTTGCCTGCTGGGACGCGGTACTCTTGGACCGGTCGTAGAGTGGCATGGAGAGATAGACACCGGCAGTGCCGTAGTGCTCGCCGATATCGATACCGTTGTTATAGGCTTCGCCCCGACTATAGACAAGGCTTCCTTTGGTCACGACAGTTGGGTAATAAGCTTCGTTTGCCGCCTTCATTCCTCTGCTGCTTGCTTCTAGTTTTTTCTCGAGTGGTCTTAGTGCGAAGATCTCCCCCCGCCTGACCGATCTTTTGCGATGCAGTGGTACACTGCTGCGTAACTCGATCCCGGTAAGTTTGTCGATCTTGGAGATCAATCCGTTCCGTTGCTGTTCTATCGAGTTCAATGATATCTCCAATTGATTGATATTGCTTCTGAGTATAAACAGGGCACTCTCAGGTGTGCGACCCTCCTTGATCATAATCATCGTTGTTTTGAGGGTCTCCATGATAGACCTTTGTTTGGCATCGAGGGCTTTCTGAAGTGATTCCAGGTAGCGTAAATTGGCGACAGCGCCGATAACGGCAGCTTGTCGTTCGATACGATTGATCTCTTTTTTGTCCCGGCTTGCCAAATGAAGCAGGTCCGCCTTCTCTTCCAAAGAGTAGAGTGACATCACGAAGATGGGCCAGTTGAACTCGATACCGCCGCGAAGTGCCTGTTTGCTGAAGGGTTGAGCGATATCCGGATTCCGTACCATCCCGATCATAGTGTTGGGAGGTACGGGGATCAGTCCGGTTGGTGTATTGAACTGTTCGTAACCTCCAAAAAGCTTGACAGTTGGCATCAATTTGTCGCCTGTGGACTGTCTGCCAAGTGCGCTTTTTTCAATCTCCAGATTGTCCAGTCTGCTCTCTGGCCGATCATCCAATGCATTGAGCAGTGAAATGATGGTAGTTGCATTGGTGAAGATCGGTGTGAGTAGCACGATGAAAAGTATTTTTCTCAGCATGTCAATGCCTTTATGATTTTTTGTGTGAGATCTTCGATCACATTTTCGAAGTGTGGCTCGAGACTCTTTCTGTCCGGAACAAATTCCTCTACGATACGCTCCCTTAGAGGTGAAGTTGTATTGTACGATGTAAGGGTGGAGACGATCATCATCTGGACCATAAAAGGATTTTCCTCGCCGAAAATACCCTCCTTTTTCCCATCATCGAGTATGTCTATCAGACACAAGAGGGTGCGAGAGAGGATCCTGGTACATTTGGAGGGAAGTGTGGAGGCACCTCCTGCAATCTCCCTGGCGAAGATCGCATTGAAACTCGGACTGTTGATGAGACACTCTCCAAAGGTGGAGATATATCCGCCGATTCTCTCCGGTGCACTACCTTCTTTTGTTGCTGCTTCGATCCTTTCGGCAACGATGGAGAATTGGGAGCAAACTACCGATTCATAGAGTGATGCTTTGTCTTTGAAGTGATAGTAGATTGCCGGTTTTGTGATGTGACAATCCTGAGCGATCATATCCAGCGTCGTAGATTCGTATCCGTACATAGAGAAACGCGTGATCGCCGCTTCGAGTATAAGCTTCTTTTTGGAAATCTTCTCGGCCATATTATATTCCTTACTTAACGGTCAGTAAAATTATAAATCATTTCGATTGAAACTATGCTTAGCGGATTCGCCCAGAGCCAAATATCCTGATATGCAAAGTTCTTCTGCTATACTTTTGGCGAATATCGCAATCAGAGTCGATTGAAATGTTTTCATAGAAAGAAAAAAGGGGATATCCTCCGGGGTGATACCCCTGCCAAAGGTAAAGTAAATGTTTCCTGCACTTGCTCTCTTTCTCCTGACACTACTCTTCATCATCTGGCAGCCAAAAGGGTTGCAGATCGGTACGACGGCAGTGATCGGCGCAGTTCTGGCGCTGCTCTTGGGTGTGGTCAGTTTCGATGATGTGATCACAGTCACAGATATCGTCTGGGATGCTACACTTTCGTTCATCGGTATTATTATCCTCTCTATGGTGCTCGACGAGATCGGTTTTTTTGAGTGGGCCGCTATCAAAATGGCGAAGCTCAGCGGCGGCAGCGGCAACAGGATGTTCGTCTATATTCTCCTCCTTGGTGCGACCGTCGCCGCTTTCTTTGCCAACGATGGTGCCGCACTCATTCTGACACCGATCCTTCTGGCAAAAATGAAATATCTCAAAATGAAACCCCTGCCGATCTTCGCTTTTTTGATGGCAGGCGGTTTCATTGGCGACAGTGCTTCGAATCCTTTGGTCATCTCCAACCTTACCAATATAGTCACAGCGGGTTACTTCGATATCGGCTTTGTGGAGTATGCCAGACAGATGTTTCTACCGAATCTCTTGAGTATTCTGGCTTCTATTGCAATGTTGTGGCTCTACTTTAGAAAGGATATTCCACTCAAAGTCGATGTCGATCTGCTCCCGGAAGCTTCCTCTGTGATCAGAAATCGAAGTATGTTCAGATTGAGTTGGATTTTTTTGGGAATCTTGATGCTCGGGTATTTTATCGGTGACCATTATCATCTACCCATCTCGATCTTCGCTTTGGGTGGAGCTCTGATCTTCCTAGCTATTGCCGGCCGGCACAAAGCGGTTAAGCCATTTATGACCATCAGAACGGCACCCTGGCAGGTAGTCTGGTTCAGTATCGGTCTCTATATCGTTGTCTATGGCCTTAAAAATGCCGGTATGACCGATATAGTCACTTCATGGATCGAATCACTGATGGAGCGGGGTGAAAGCACTGCCATCATAGGTACGGGTTTTCTGTCGGCTACGATCTCTTCGGTCATGAACAATATGCCTACGATCATGATCATGGATATCGCTATCGACAAAGTAGGGTACCCGGGCAATGAAGCATTGGTCTATGCCAATATTCTGGGCTCCAACCTGGGGCCGAAAATGACTCCTATCGGTTCTCTGGCGACACTGCTTTGGCTCCATGTCCTGGCACAGAAAGGGGTAAAGATCGGTTGGGGCGAATATATGAGGGTCGGGATGGCGGTCACGCCACCGGTATTGTTGATCGCGCTATTGGGACTGTTGTAGATTTGTACTATGGAGATGCGAATTCATTCGCATTCAGTGAATGAATTCGCTGTTCCAAAACAGGCAAGATGCAGGTAGACGATCAATAGAGAATCCGTGCCAGATAGAGTCCGGAAGGAGGTGCGAGAGATGTGGTATATCGATGGGTATGCTCTATCTGTTCCTGCAGCATTTCGGGAGTCAGCTGAGAGATGGCACAGCGCATGGCGGCATCGATCATCATCCTTACCTGTGCACGAAGAAAGCCATCGGCCTCAAAATAGAGCATATAGTAGTCACCCTGCTGTCTGTACCTGGTTTTATGGATCGTCCTGACTGTTGTATGCGTGTCGGAACCGGTTTTGTGGAAATAACGAAAATCATGTGTTCCTTCAAACTGCTGTAGTGCCTGTCGGAGCAGTATGGGGTTGAAATCTTTGTAGTGTGCTATATATTTCTCTTCAAAGAGCGAGGGCTTTTTTCTTTTGAACACATAACGGTATATGCGCTTTTTGGCCGAGAATCGTGCGTGAAAACTATTTGTGACAGGAGTGATATGCTTGATGCGGATATGTTTCAACCTCCGGTCAAGTTCATAGTGAAGTTTGTGCAGGTCATACCAATACTCCGGCAGGTCAAAATGAATGATCTGGCCGGTAGCATGTACACCTGCATCTGTGCGTCCGCTGCCGACAACAGCTGTATCGATCCGAAGTGCATGAAGTGCGGATTCCAAAGCAGTCGTAATGGTATGTCTGGTATTTTTCTGCTTCTGAAATCCCCGAAAAAAGGAGCCGTCGTAGGAGAGTACCGCCTTTACGCGCATCAAAAATATCTGTTGACTTTATGATAGAACAGCCAGACCCCAAGCAGAAAAGAGCCGAGCATCAGAGCGATCAACATCCAGAGGGTTCCGAATTTGTCCAGCATCGAGGCCATCATATAGAAGAACGCTGCGATCGAACCGATAACGATGAAGGAGTGGCTTTTTTGATATCGGGGATTGATGATGGAGAATGCGACGATCATATAGAGTGAAAGTATCGGGATCATACTGATGAAGAAGTAGAAGAACATTTTCTGTTTTCTGTGCTTGTCCGTTTTGGACTGGCTCCAGTAGTCGCCGACTCCATAAAGCTGCATATTGCGATTGGCCAGAGTATCGTAGGTCTGCATCTTTTTATAAGTGATCTGCCTCACACTGTCAGGTTCGAAAGTATATCCTTTGCCATGATAGAGGATCAGAGAGAAAATACCGTCTTTGTTCAGCATCTCTCCGCTATCTGCGGATATGATCTGGTCGGAGTGGTTGTCATCCTGATAGTAGATGACAGTATCTTTGAACTTTCCATTGACTTCATCGGTGATATAGATATAGTAGTTGCCGAACTTTTGCCCAAACTCTTCAGGCACGATATTGAAGGTCATCTCCGCCTTCTTGCTGTTTTTGAATGCATTGAAGAGTTGATTGGTCTGGGGCATCGTGATGAATGAGATGACCAGGAGCAGAGCAGTGAAGAGCACCGCGATGAAAATGAGTGGATAGATGAGTCTGCGTGCAGGTAGACCCAGAGCAAAGAGTGCTACCAGCTCATTCTCGTCCGATAATCTTTGCAGTGTCGTCGTTACACTGGCGATAAAAGAGATCGGCAATGTATGAAAGATGATGGTCGGAATAGAGTAGCCGAACATCTGCAGCAATTCAGGAAAACTCATTTGGATCTTGGCGGTAAGAATTGAGATCTTGACCAGATAGACAAGAGAGATGATAAAGAAAAATGGGATAAATATAGTCAGGAACGACTTGGTGAAATTGCCGGAAAGATAAGTCCTTACGCTAACCATAGATCAGTCCATTCAGGAGCGTTTCGCTCTGTTCGCTATAAATGTAGACGATCCATGTTGCCAATGCGAGAAAAGGGACAAAGGGTATGATGGCATCTCTCGCGAATAGAGCGGGCAGAAGTGCCAACAATGCAGCAATGAAGAGTGCCAGAAAGAAATCCGGGAACCCCAATAGGGCTGCCATCGTTCCGGCAACGATCACATCGGCACTTCCCAGTGCCTCTTTCTTGAAGAGATAGCCCACTCCCTTTCCCAGGATGAACAGGCCTGCAGCTGCTATCAAGGCATACAGCGCAGCATGTAAAAGATCGGGCTGGATCAAGGCAGTGACAAGTGCAAAGAAGTTGACGGAATCAGGTATCGCATAATATTTGAAATCGATCAATGCCAGTGCGAGCAGTGCGGAGAATGAAGCCCAGACGAATGGAAGATGCCAGACGGGGCCAAGTTTGAGGTAGAGCAAGACAAAGATCAGAGCTGTGATGAGTTCGACCAATGGGTACTGAAGTGCGATGGATGCTTTGCAATAGGCACATTTTCCACCCAGAATGATCCAGGAGAGAATCGGGATATTGTGATACCATTTGATCGGAGTATGGCAATGGGGACAGTGCGAAGCAGGCGTGACGATACTTTTCCCCTCGGGTATACGGTAGATCACTACATTGAGAAATGAGCCGATCGCCGCACCCAGCACAAAAATGACAATGATCGAAAAACCACCCACTCTATATGCCTCCGAATCTTCTGTTCCGCTGCTCGAAGTCGGTGATAATAGATTCGAGCTCCTGTGACGTGAAATCAGGCCAAAGAGTAGGAGTGAAAGCCAACTCACTATAACTTAGCTGCCAGAGAAGATAGTTGGAGAGGCGCTGCTCGCCACTGGTGCGCAGCAGCAGGTCGATATCCTGATAGGGTGTATCGAGTGCTTCCCCCAGTGTCTCCTCGGTGATGATCCCCTTCTCGTTC
>Ga0256827_10001994_pt1 | contig 13160 bp, 6 predicted proteins | sample CV84metaG_FD_185977 | JGI IMG/M metagenome (GOLD analysis project Ga0256827, IMG submission 185977) | Hydrothermal vent microbial communities from East Pacific Rise, Pacific Ocean - CV84 | ecosystem: Environmental > Aquatic > Marine > Hydrothermal vents | place: Pacific Ocean: East Pacific Rise... | reverse complement strand
CCATCAAGCCCGGGTATTTTTATTAGATTTTCACCAAAATTAAATGGTTTTGGTTCAGGAAAATAGTCAACATTATATATGCGATTAAAACGTCTGGCAAATTTGCGAGCCATTTCTAAGTTTTGTTCTTGATCTTTACCAACAGGTACTTTTGTTGCTTTATGAATAAGGATATCGGAAGCCATAAGAACAGGGTAGGTTAATAATCCTGCATTTATATTTTCCGGCTGAGCTCTTATTTTATCTTTAAAAGAAGTTGTTCTTTCGAGTTCACCTATGTATGCATTCATATTTAACAATAGATACAGTTCTATTATTTCAGGAACATCACTTTGTATAAATAATGTGCTTTTTTCAGGGTCTAGTCCTACTGCTAAATATTCAGATAATACTTGTTTTACACTATTGTGAAGGTTTTCTGGAGTTGGGTGAGTTGTTAATGAATGATAATCAGCTATAAAAAAATAGCAGTTATTTTCATTTTGCATTTTTATAAAATTTTTAACAGCTCCAAAATAATTACCTAAATGAAGATTGCCCGTAGGTCTTATGCCACTAACAACAGTTTCCATATTTTTCATTTTTATTTTTAATGCACAAAGTTAATAATTTTGATATTTATTTATTGTTTTCGTGCAATTTATTATAAATTTTAAAATATCTATCAATTCCTTTATTTAAAGAGAATTTATTTAAGGAGTAATTTCGTATTTTTTCTTTGTTTACTTTTAAAATATCATCTATTTTAGAAATAGTTTTATCGTATTCTTTATTGTTAAATTCGTTAACTAAAAGACCCGATTCAGATTCCTCTATTATCTCTTTTATGTCTCCTATGTCGTTGCAAATTACAGGTATACCCATACTCATTATTTCTGCTAGTTTAGTGGGTGATGAAGCTTTTTTAGAAAAAAGTGGTTTGATAAAAAAGATTGATATTGAACTCATCGCAATGTACGCAGGAACATCTTCTCTATTTGAAGATACAACAATAATTTTATTTTTGTCAATATTTTTATCTTTTACAGTGGTGTAAATATTATTAGGGGTGTCTCCGGTTATAAAAAGAAATATAGATTCCGGTTTTTGTTTTAATAATATTTTAAAAAAATCTAACATTTCATCTAACATATACCATGTTCCTATTGAACCTAAATATGATAATACAAAGTTGTTGTCAATATTGAGTTCTTTTTTTAATATTAAGGTTTTTTCATGTTGTTTTTTATTTTTTGTGAAGTGATTAAAATCTGTACAGCATGGTATAACTTCTATATTATCAATAGTTGTGTTATTATTAAAATCCCAAGATTTTATAATATTCTTACCAGAGTGTGTTAAGCTAATAATATAATCAGCATTATGTAAGAATTTTTTTTCTAATGATTTGAAATATAAAAATATCCATTTATAGATGGGGATTTTTATATTCCATATATTTCCATCAATTCTCTCATCAGCCCAAAAACCACGCATGTCAAATATAAATTTCACTCCATATTTAGATTTTAAATATAATCCTGCAATGGAGGAGATGTAACTTCTGCAATGGATTATGGTAAAATTATATTTTTTGTGTAGTTTTTTACTTGTATTTATAAGTGTTAATATATCTTTAATTGTAGATATTATTGGTGGCGATTTTGTGTATTTTACTGGAATCCAATTAATTTCTGATTCTTTTAATAAAGAAGATACTGCTTTTTTTTTCTTTTTGTATATATGTTCTTTCTCGAAACTCAGTATTGTAAATTTAATACCCTTTTCAGATAATCCTTTTATGTATGGGATAACTTGTGATTGTCCTAAATTATCAGTCATTCCATCATAGGAAATGTACAATGCTTTTATCATAAAGTGCGAATTAAATAAATACAAATATAATTTAATTTATTGTAAATACTTTTTTCTACCTTTGACACTTATTTTTTAAGTAATATTTAAGAATATATTATATTGTATAACATAATAAAAATACAAGATTTTTTTATAGTACCATTAATTTTAGTGATAATTTATGTTATATCTACACGAATAAAAAATAAGAATATAGAAGATAAACCGTATTATAAATATTTTAGAATTGGTTTATTTATTAAAATATTAGGTGGTTTTGTTTTTGTAGGCATATATCTTTTTTATTACGGAGGTGGTGATACAATCTCTTATTATTTAGGAACTAAGAGTATCGTAAGCATGTTGGGTAAATCTACCTATACATTTTTTGAATTATTAAAAGGAAATTTAAGTGAAGAGGTCTATTCTATGTTTGATAGAACAACCGGTTGGCCAACATATTTTCACGATGTAAATTCGTTTGCAGTATGTAGGTATAATACAGTATTTTATATATTAGGGTTAGGTAGTTATATAGGTAATACCATTGTTATGGATGCTGTTTTGTATATAGGTATATGGCGTTTTTATAAAATGTTGATAACGATACATCCTGATAATATAAAGCTTTTTGCTTTTGCTATGTTTTTTATTCCAAGTATTGTCTTTTGGGGGAGTGGTATATTAAAAGATGGATGGACATTTACCGCAACACTATTTATGTTTACTAATTTTTATAATATTTTTATAAAAAAGAATAAAGTCATAAAGAATATTATAGCATTATTATTCTGGTCGTATATAAGTTTTTCAATACGTCCATATGTATTTTATGCAACTATTGGTTCCGGATTTATTTGGATAGCATTTTCATCAATTAAATCAATAAGGAGTGCTTTTTTACGAACAATAGCATTACCTTTTATTCTTATAGCAACGTGGATTGCAGGCACTTTAACAATAGCAAAAACAGGAGCTTTAGCAGGAAGCCGTTATTCTAGTATCGATGCAATGTTAGAAACAGCATGGATTATTCAAGATGATTTGAAGAAAGATTATTATGGAGGAAATAGTTTTAATATAGGAGCATTTGAACCTACAATACCGGGTATTTTGGCTAAAGCTCCAATTGCAATAGTATCAGGTTTGTTTAGACCCTTTTTGTGGGAAGGTAAACGTACGGTTCTTATGACAATATCGGGTATTGAAAGTATGTTGCTTTTCTTTATTATGATTTATGTATTTATAAAACTAAAAATAATATTCTTTTTCAAGGTATTATTTGATGACCCTCTAATGATAGCATTATTTACACTTTCAATAACATTTGCATTTTCAGTAGGGTTAACAACAGCAAATTTTGGAGCATTAGTTAGGTATGCAATTCCAGCTAAAGGAGTATTAATAATTATTTTTAGTTATATGGTAAATAAAATAAAAAGTAAAGATGAAAAACTTGCAGTAACTAAAGGCTAAGTGTATCTTTACAAAAAATAATTTATATGGGGCATAAAGCAGGGTTTGTAAATATTATAGGTAATCCAAATGTTGGAAAATCTACGTTGATGAATGCATTTGTAGGAGAGAAATTGTCAATAATTACAAGTAAAGCTCAAACTACAAGGCATAGAATATTAGGTATTGTAAATGGAGATGATTTCCAGATTGTTTATTCAGATACTCCGGGTATATTAAAACCTAATTATAAGTTACAAAAAGCAATGTTGAATTTTGTTAATATAGCAATATCAGATGCAGATATAATATTATATGTAACAGATGTTGTAGAAACATTTGATAAAAACATAGACTATATTAATAAGGTGAAAAATATACAAACACCAATTTTCTTATTGATAAATAAAATAGATTTATCAAACCAAGAGGAGCTTGAAAGGTTAATTGAAAAATGGAAGAAAGAGTTACCAAATGCAATTATATTTCCTGTTTCAGCATTAAATAAATTTAATGTTGATAATGTATTTAATAAAGTATTAGAGGTATTGCCAGAGAATCCACCATATTTTTCAAAAGATGAATTGACAGATAAAACAGAGAGGTTTTTTACACAAGAAATTATAAGAGAAAAGATATTTTTAAATTATAAAAAAGAAATTCCATATTCTGTAGAAGTTAGTGTTGAAGAGTTTGTTGAAGAAAATAAGATATTAAGAATTAGAGCTATAATTTATGTTTCTAGAGATTCTCAAAAAGGAATAATTATTGGTCATAAAGGGCAGGCGTTAAAAAGAGTTGGTACTCAAGCACGTTTAGATATAGAAGCATTTTTTGAGAAGAAAGTGTTTTTAGAAACACATGTAAAGGTACTTAAAGATTGGAGAGATAAAGAACAGAATCTTAGGAGTTTTGGTTATGAATAAAATAAATATCAAAAAAATATTATGGCAAATATATTAGCAATTGTAGGAAGACCTAATGTAGGTAAGTCAACACTATTTAACAGATTAATAGAGAGGCGACAAGCTATTGTTGATGAGTCCGATGGTGTTACTCGTGATAGACATTATGGAAAATCTGATTGGAATGGTATAGAGTTTTCTGTAATAGATACCGGCGGATATATAAAAAATTCTGAAGATATATTTGAAAGTGAAATAAGAAAACAGGTAATATTAGCTATAGAAGAAGCTGATGTTATATTGTTTTTAACGGATGTTATGAGTGGTGTTACCGATTTAGATGATGGTGTTGCCGAGATATTAAGAAAGTCAAATAAGAAGGTTATTGTAGCTGTTAATAAAGTAGATAATAATGAACGTCAATATATGACAGCCGATTTTTATTCATTGGGGCTTGGGGAAGTACATGGTATTTCTTCTATAAATGGATCAGGTACTGGAGATTTATTAGATGTTATAGTAGAAGGGTTTGAGAAAAAAGATGAGGAGGAAGAAAAATCATTACCTAAAATATCCGTTGTGGGGCGACCTAATGCAGGAAAATCATCATTGATTAATGCTTTGCTTGATAAAGAGAGGAATATTGTAACTGATATTGCAGGCACAACAAGAGATTCTATAAATACCATATATAATAAATTTGGTCATAATTTTGAGATAATAGATACGGCAGGATTAAGAAAGAAAAGTAAGGTTAATGAGAATCTGGAATTTTATTCTGTAATGAGAGCAGTGCGTTCAATAGAGGAGTCTGATGTGTGTTTATTGATGATAGATGCAGAAAGAGGTGTGGAGGCTCAAGATGTGAATATATTTCATCTTATAGAGAAAAATAGGAAAGGTGTTGTTGTTTTAATAAATAAATGGGATTTAGTTGATAAGGAAACAAATACTGTAAAAGAGTATACTGAAATGGTAAAAGAAAAGTTGGCTCCATTTAATGATGTTCCTATCTTATTTGTTTCAGCATTAACAAAACAGCGTATTTATAAAGCTATAGAAATAGCTATGGATGTTTACCATAATAGAAAACAGAGAATACAAACAGCTCGTTTAAATGAATATTTATTGGAAGCTATAGATGCATATCCACCACCTTCTGTTAAAGGAAAATTTATACAAATTAAATATTGCACACAATTACCTACAGGTGTACCGCAATTTGCTTTTTATTGTAATTTGCCTCAATATGTAAAAGAACCTTATAAAAGATATCTTGAGAATAAATTAAGAGAAGCTTATGATTTTACTGGAGTGCCAATACAAATATATATGAGAAAAAAATAAAATATATAATAAAAGCCAAAAGCTATCTAAATTTAGATAGCTTTTGGCTTTTATTATATTGTAATATAAGTTTTTTATTTAATTAAAAAACTGTCTATCATTTTCTTAAACATAGCTTTAGTTTCCTCATTAGAACGAGCAATTCCGCTTGCCATTTGAGGTTCACCATTTTTAGGGCAATAAAGGAATGCAGGTATACTTCTTATTCCAAACACTCTAGCTAGTTCTTGTTCTTGTTCGGTATTAATTTTATATACATAAATATCATCTTTATATTCATTTGCAAGTCCCTCAAGTATAGGTCCGGCTATTTTACAAGGTCCACACCAGTCGGCATAAAAATCAATAATACAAGGTTTATCTCCTTTATAAACCCATTTGTTTGGACTTGATTCGAAATCCCATACTTTTTCAAGAAATAAAGCTTTTGTTAAATGAATAGCTTTTACTTTTTCAATTTTCTCTTCTTTTTTATTTGTTTCAGATGTTTTATCATTGTTTCCAGCATTGCTACAAGATATTGATAGTAATAATGTTGATGTAAATAATAGCATTAGTAGATTCTTCATAATATTTAATTTTATTTTTAATAATAAAGGTTATTGTTTCACTATTTTTTTATTCTTTGATTTTGTTAGTATCTCAGTAGCAGCATATTTTGCAGCAGCAAATGTTTCTCTATTAACTTTTTCTGTAATATTACCACGGGTTAAATCTTCTAATAAGATATAACCATTTAATAGTAATAATTGTATTATAATATTGTTTACTAGAGTTTCGTCATTATATCCGTTTGCAATATATACAATGTCAGCTTTTCTTGCAAAAAGCATAGCAAATTCAGCAATGTCAGGTAAATTCATTAATTGTAAATAAGTCTCGCTGTAGCTAGTTAGTTCAATATTCATATTTGGTGTAATCAATAGTGGACAGAACTCCTCATCTTTATCTTTAGGTATAAAACCTTTTAATTTAGATAAGTCAACAGCTTTTTTATTATTATCGATTCTTACAAATTTAGCTTTACGCATTTGTTCCATTTGCCATAACCAAAAATTATAACGATAAACTTCAGAATTTCCTATATCATCACTAAATATATGTTTATAATGTTTATGAATTAATTTTTTAACTAGGTTTTTGTTTTCATTAATTTCAGGACGAGCTATTCTTACTTCTCTAACAAGTTTCCTCATATCTTCAGCAGCTATTTGAGGTCCACTGATTTCTTTTCCTTTACGTCCTATATCTGTACTTAATATACCTAGTTGTATTTTTTTACCTTCATTTGTTTTTAAAGACTCAATAAGATGCTTTCTAATTTCAGCTTGATTTATTTCATCGGTAAAAGGTTGTCCTGAAGGTGTACTTGCTAATGCATTGAATATTTGATTAAATATACCTCTATCGATAAGGATATTTTTTTCAGATTCATCATTTTTGCAAGTTGCTATAAATCTATTTTTAATTATATCAAATTTTATTTTTTTAATTGTATATTCAATTTGATTAATAATAACATTCTTATCAATAAATATTTTACTTACAATATCATCTAGGTCTATTTTTTCTATTAATTTGTATGAAGAGCAAAGGTAGAATTTACCTGTGAATTCATCTAAATCCCAATCTAAAACATCGTCGATATAACTACCATGAGCATCAAGTACTGCTACAATATTTTTATCTCCGGGGTATCGTAATAATGTTCTTTGGAAGTGGGGGTTGTCTCCACTTGTAGCCTTTTCTTTACGTTCGCCGTGAGAGTCTCTGTATAGAATAAAGTTTTCAGGATTTTCGTATCTTGTTATACCTGATTCGTCTCGGGCAAAGTTGCTGGCAGTTAGCATTATGTCTATTTTATAAGGCATTTTAACATCACATAATCCACTAATAGTACTTCTTGAATTTAAATCTTCAACATTACTGTCGGCTGCACTTTCGAATAGAGAATAGTATTGTTTGATATATTCAGGGTCAAAATCAGTAACACGACTAAAGTCACCAACTTCTGTACCAATACCGTAAAGGTTATTGTTTTCATCAGGGAATATATGAAACATATCTCCGGCTATCATTTTTAATGAACGAATACCGGTAAGATTCTTTTTTATCCATTTTAGCATCATTGCGGCAAGCATTTCTGATTTTCCAACACCGCTATCGCCTGCTACATGAACGACAAATATAGCACCATCATCTTCCTCCAAGGCAAACATAGAGCCATGTATAGGAATACCTCCCATCTCTTTAACTTTTTCGTTCATTACTGTTAAACGAGGTTTCTTAATGTTACCGTAATAATCACCTTTTTGCGTTAGAGGTATGGTTATTGTTTTTATGTTACCGTTTATTCCTTTTATGTCGAAGAATCCAGCATTAGGGAATGATATAACTTTTTTTGGAACACCATAAAAACAGATTGTATCAGGAACAAATTTCCTTAGCTCATCACTTGTAACATCTTGTATATCAAGAAGTCTGTAGTTATCTGCCATATATTTCATATAGCTTTTATGATAAATAAACAGTTCGTTTAATAAGCCACCATTAAATATTTTACAACGATAATCACCCATATCCATATTAGATACAAATTTTTGTAAACGATTTGTGAAAAATGAACTTACAGGTCGTGTGTCTAATATTTTTATATAATCATTAGGTGATTCACTTTTTAATTCTTTTTTTATGTTGGTTGTATTATCACGATCTATTTTATGAAAAGCATATTCTCTTTTTTTAGCATCTGTAGCAATACGTGTGTGTGTTTGTATATTTTTTTCTGTTGCAACAACTCCACATTCTCTCATTAAATCAAGAATCCATTTAAGGCTTCCGTTATCAAATTTTTCAAGAGGATTATCTTTTATGTCATAGTTATTATATAGAGATATTCCGTGTTGAACCATTTCGTTAATAGCTGAGTTTTGTTGAGTAAATTCAGCTTCGGTTAGGTGTATTACAGAATGAGTGTAGCGGTCGTAGTGTTCATTACTTTTTGTTTCATTCATTAAGTTAATTATAAATAGAGTAAACCACCTTATCTCTTTGTGTAATAGTTCTCTTTTTACATTTTGAGTTTTCAAATCAATAACTTGGCTCCAAATATCTTCAATCTCTTCAGGTAGAGTTTTGTATAAAAAGTCTCCAATAATAGCTTCAACCTCTAAATCATCGATTTCTGTAAGATGCTTATTGAATCGTTCTGCTAATGTTATTATTTTATTTTGAAAAAAGTCGTGTCTTGTCAGTAAATATAGTTTTGTAACTTTATCTATATCATTTGTTTTTGAGTTTATAACTTTTTCATTAAGTAACTCTTCAATTATACCAAATAGTTTTTGTCCTATTTCTATATTCTTATCTAAGAATTTTTTATATATCTCTCTTGTTAAATTCTGGATTGAGTATGTAACATTTATGCTTGATGCATTTTTACCTACAACAAATTCAAATTTTTCAATACTTTTTTCAACTAATTCAGATAGAGTTGGTTCTACAGGGTCATTTTCAAAAGGTAAGTTAAAGTGTAGCATTAACTCTTGAATGTGCTTTTGTAAAACAATATTTATTCCTTCTATACGAGCAATATCGTCAGCATGCTTTCCTGTACTTTTTAATGAAAGTATTTTAGTTTTACTTGGTGAGAAAAGTATATTTTCCATTTCAAGTAAAATCTCAGCCATAATAACATTATCTTCGGGAGCATCAAGTACATATGTAGCCGGTTGATATTCTAGCTTATTTGTTATGTATTTTAATATAGTTGATTTTCCATACCTTGCCAATACTGTACCAAAATCAAGATGCTTAATCATTGGTATGTTTTTATATATCTGTGGCAATAAATTTTCATAAATAGATGTAAATGCTGTACTTTTTATGAAATCTATAATGTTTGTACATTTCCCAACACTTTCAGATAGTTCAATTACTGAGTTTTTAGAGTTGTCTATAGAGTTTATACTAACACCACTCATACTTGGTGATGCGTGATAAAGTGTCCATACGTTATTAATCAAAAGGGACTTCTTTTGTGTTTTTTTAAGATTTTTGATAATGTGGAAATCTTTAATAACTTGTCTTACGAATTCTCTGTTTGAATTAGCATGAAATAATTTATCTAGAATCTCGTCAGAACTTAAGTCCTTATTGTTTTTGTCAATTTTTGTATTGTAGAATTTAATCCAATAATTAAGAACAATTTCAAGAGCATTTTTAAACTCTTTGCGGAATGTATCGTATCCCTTTTCTGTTCCATCTAAATAATCTCCTAAAGAAAAACGTAAGAATCCTGTTTGATAAGGAATTACAGCAATACCTCTAGTCTCCGCAAGTTTTTTAGTGAATTTCTCTAAATCCTGATAAGAGAAAAAGTTATTTAGCTGTATGTTAAATAGGTATGAGCCATCTGATGCAATAATTTTTGCGTGATTACCTATTTCGCCTTGAAGTAATTCTGTTGCAGTTTCTTTAGCTATTTTTAAACGAAGTAGAGCTTCGTTTCTAAAGTTTTTATTAACTCTAAATTTGTTTATATTGGTTACTAATTGTTTTTGATAATAAGTAAAAAATGGTTCATCTTTATATTTAAAATCATCAGGAAGATTTAGTACGTCTAATTTATCAATGGCAATAAGCTCATTTAATAAAAATATATGTAATGGACTACCTTCGAATCTAGATAAACGAACATTATTCTTTAATATAGAATTATGTTCTTTTTCTATTTCTGTTTTTATGTAATTCTCAATACGTTGTTTTATTTTATTTCTAGATGCATTTCGAGGAAGACGCTCTTCTATGTTGTTTTTTATTGTTTTAGCAAGTTCAGCATTTTCTAAAATGTTAACAAGCATAAATAAGGAGTTTGTATTTCCTTTTTCAACATTATTTTGTTTTTTAGCAAAAGATATTACATCTTTTTTAGAAGGGCTTGCAACTAAAGCACCTAGTCTGTCACCAGTAGCACCTAAATTTTTTGTTGTTGATATTGATGAAACAAGATTAATTCTAGCGTATTGTTGATCAAGATTATTCATTACATATCTTGATATTGTTCGCCATTTAGGTTCATTGTCATCAGTTATTTTTACGGAGTCGTTATATGCTTCATCTAAAAATAGAGTTATTTTGCTAGTGCTAATAACCTTTAAAAACCTTAACATTGATTGATTATTGAAATCAGAATACCCTGAAGGGTTTGCTGGGTCGTTGATTACAATTGTTAAGTTTTCACAGAAGCTATCCCATAAGTTTCCGGATTCATCGAATATTTGGAATGTTTTTTTCATACGTTCCAAACGTGTTGTTAGTCTATCAAAATCGATACGTCCCTCTTCGTTTATTCCTATTTCTAAATCAAAAGGGTTTATGTCAAAGCGGTCTGTAGGGAAAAGATCCATATACTCCCAAGAAGAGTATTTATTGAAAAGAATGTATGGTTTTTGTACTTTATCCTCCTTGCCAAATAGTACGTCTCGTATAATCATTTGAACATCGTCAGAGATTGATGTTTTTGAAAGGTTTGATAAATTACTTATAAATTCTTTTATTATATTCTTCTCATTAGGTTTTAATGCTTTGTATTTCTCATTAATACCAAGGTCTATTAAAAAGTTTTCAAATCTACCGGTGTTGTCTGCTTCATTTTCTGTTTTTATAAGATATTGTTTATATTTTTCTAAAAATAAGTTAATACCAAAGTTTTTATGAAAATGGTTATGTAATGTGCGTTGATAATTATCAGGTATAATATCTAATATAACACGACATTGATTAGCAATTGAAGGATTAATAGATTTTAATTTGCGTTGTAATAAATACTCTCCATAAGTTTTTATTTGGTTACGCCCACCACCTTCAACAATTGTTACTATTTCTAATTTAGTATCTTTTGAATAGAAGTATTTTTTTGTACGATCTTCAAACTCTTGTATTAATTTTTTATTTTGTTTTTTTAAGTTTTCAGAATCAGTACAATTTAAAATTACATTTATGTAATCGTATAGTTTGTTTAGTGTGTATCTATCTTTTATTATTTGTCTAGAAAACTCATCGAATTTAAATAAAACAATATCTTTGTTTGTGTCGTTAGTAGTGCCTAATTGTTCTTGTTTTAGTTGATTTATTTCTGTGTTGTAATCTTCTATTTTTGTTTGTATTAGAGATTTAAAGTGTATTAAATTTCTAGTGCTTACTTTTTCAAGAATAAGTCGTAAGTTTAATTGGCTGTTTGCAAGAGCTCCTAGTTTTTTTGTGTGTACTTTATTTAGTGTTTGTAGTATTTTATTGTGTAGGCAAAATACTAAACTTGTATTTGTACTTTGTGATATTTTAGATGTATCAATAAAAATCATTCTTGTTAAGAATGGGAACCATTTTGAATCGTTAAATATATTTTTTCGCATATGAGATATGCGAATAACAAAAATAGATGTTTTGTCGTTTGTAATGGTATTGTAAAGAGAGTCGTCATCTGTAAATGTTATATCTTTAACAATAACAGGATTGAATAATTCTTCTTTAATAAGTTTAACAGCAGTGTCAGAACTACCACTTACAATTGTTTTTAAGAACCCATTTAATCCTTTGAAATTTATAGTCTGTTCAGACCTAATTAGGAAGTCATTTTTTTCTGCTGCAGTTGTGTAATGAGAGCTTTGTACTATCATTTGGTCAAAAACATCTAGCAGATAATTCCATTGAGCTTCTTCTATTTCATCTTTAATGCCTATTACTTCACGAAATTTACGCAACTCAGAAACTTGGTCTCCTAATAGTATTTGGTATCTAAAATTTAAGTTTGTTTGAGTAACGGGTGGCGTTCCAACAGAATAGTCATGACAATTTAGAATATTTTTAGAGTGTTCTTGTTCCTCCTCATTAATAGCTTCAGAGTCTATTAGTGATGTTAGTCTATTGTGAAATATATTTTTTTTACTTCTGTATTCAAAAGCTTTTGATTCTTCGTGAGGGAAGATCATTAAAGATACATCTGAATATCCCGGTATAGCCTCTTTTAGTTCTAATAGTTGTCTGTCTATTTCTTTTAGTTGTAAAACAGGGTCATCAGGTTCTTCATAACATAAGTTAGTGAAAGTTCTTAGATTATCAATAATATGTCGAGGTAAGAAGTTCTCAGCTCGCTGTCCTAATGATAGGTATAAATTGATAAAATCATAAACATCTTCGCGTAAATCTAATTTTGGTTTGCCAACTATTCTCATATTTTTATTTAAGTTTTACAAGATTGCTCTTGTTTGTTTTTCTATACAACAATATCTATTAGCTTGCAAAGATAAAAGTATTTATTATAAAAACTCAATAAAAATGTATCAATTATTGTTTAATATTCAAAATAAATATTTTGTATTGTTTTATTGTAAAATATATTTTTGTTGTGGTATTTTTTGTAAAAAAAAGCAATATATTTTTTAATCTTTTTGGAAGTAAAAAAAAATATATTACTTTTGCAATCGAATTGAGGTAATGACCCATGGTGTAATGGTAACACTACTGTTTTTGGTGCAGTCATTCAAGGTTCGAATCCTTGTGGGTCAACAAAAAAAACTCCTAATATTTATTAGGAGTTTTTTTTTGTTTTTATTAATT
>Ga0256827_10001993_pt1 | contig 13160 bp, 8 predicted proteins | sample CV84metaG_FD_185977 | JGI IMG/M metagenome (GOLD analysis project Ga0256827, IMG submission 185977) | Hydrothermal vent microbial communities from East Pacific Rise, Pacific Ocean - CV84 | ecosystem: Environmental > Aquatic > Marine > Hydrothermal vents | place: Pacific Ocean: East Pacific Rise... | reverse complement strand
AATATAATATGTCCGAAGAATTAGACAACAAAGAACAGTATTCTGAAGAGCACAATAACAATACGGAAAGCAACACTGATATTTTACCAAAAGTATCACATATATCAGGAATGTATAAAAATTGGTTTTTGGAATATGCTTCGTATGTTATTTTAGATAGAGCAGTCCCACACATTAACGATGGATTAAAGCCGGTACACAGACGTATATTGCACTCTATGAAGCGATTAGACGACGGTCGCTATAATAAAGTTGCAAATATTATTGGGAATACAATGCAATATCACCCACACGGAGATGCCTCTATTGGTGATGCTTTAGTTCAATTAGGACAAAAAGATTTATTAATAGACTGTCAAGGTAACTGGGGTAATATATTTACCGGAGATAGATCTGCTGCACCTCGTTATATAGAAGCTCGTTTATCTAAATTTGCCTTAGATGTTGTTTTTAGTCCTAAAATAACAGAATGGAAACAATCTTATGACGGACGAAATAAAGAACCTGTAACCTTACCCGTAAAATTCCCATTACTCTTAGCTCAAGGAGTTGAAGGAATTGCTGTTGGACTAGCATCAAAAGTTTTACCTCATAACTTTATTGAACTTATTGATGCTTGTATTTCTCATTTAAAAGGAAAAACATTTGAACTGTATCCTGATTTTATTACAGGAGGATTTATAGATGTATCTAAATATAATGATGGACTGAGAGGTGGAAATGTTAAGGTTAGAACACGTATTGAGAAGGTTGATAAAAAAACATTGGCAATAAAAGATATTCCATTTGGTAAAGACAGTTCTAAATTAATAGACTCTATTCTAAAAGCAAATGAAAAAGGAAAAATAAAAATAAAACGTATTGATGATAACACTGCCGCTGAAGTTGAGATATTAGTACACCTAGCACCTGGAACGTCTCCAGACAAAACAATAGATGCATTATATGCTTTTACCGATTGCGAATTATCTATATCTACAAATTCGTGTATAATAAATAACGACAAACCATACTTTGTAGGTGTTACCGAATTACTAAAACACTCTGCAGATTACACAAAAGAACTATTAAAAAAAGAACTATTAATTAAACTTAGCGAACTACAAGAATCTTGGCATTTAGCATCATTAAAAAAAATATTTATTGAAGAACGTATTTATAAAGACAAAGAATACGAAGAAGGTAAGGACTACAACATAGTTATAAAGCACATACACAAAAGGTTAAAACCATTCTCGAAAATATTTATTCGTGCAATAACAGACGATGATATAAAAAGGCTTTTTGAAATAAAAATGCGAAGAATATTAAGATTTTCATCAAAAGAAGCAGAGAATAACCTTTTAAATTTAGAAGAAGAGATGTCTGAAGTTAAAAATCATTTAGACAACTTAACAGATTTTGCAATTAATTATTTTAAACAAATCAAGAAAAAATACGCAAAAGGACGTGAACGAAAAACCGAAATACGTAGTTTTGAAAGTATCGAAGCTACAAATGTAGTTGTTGCTAACGAAAAATTACATTGCAATTTCAAAGAGGGATTTATTGGTATTGGCTCTGCTATGAAAAAAGAAGAATTTGTTTGCGACTGCTCTAATATTGATGATATTATTATTATAAAAAAATCCGGTAAATATTTAATAACTAAAGTAGCTGATAAAACATTTGTTGGTAAAGATATAATGCATATTGCCGTATTCAAACGTAACGATGACAGAACTATATACAACGTTATATATAGAGACGGAAAATATGGTAATACATACATGAAACGCTTTCCTATTAAAGGAATAACAAGAGATAAAGAGTATGATATAACAAAAGGAACAGATGGTTCTCGTTTACTATACTTTACAGCTAACCCTAATGGCGAAGCTGAAACAATTAAAATATATCTAAAGCCCAGACCAAAACTAAAAAAACTTATTTTAGAACTCGATTTTACAAAACTTGCAATTAAAGGACGTGGCAGTATGGGTAACATACTAACACGACATCAAGTACATCGTATAATTTTAAAAGAAGAGGGAATATCAACATTAGGAGGTATAAAAATATGGTTTGATGAAGTAGTTGCTCGCTTAAGCACTGAAGAGAGAGGTATTTACATTGGTGAATTTAAAGGTAATGACAAAATACTTATTGTTACAAAAGATGGTAATTACCAATTAACAAATTTTGATGTCAGCAATCATTATCCTGATAATGAAGACATATTACTAATAGAAAAATATGATAAATCTAAAATATTTACTACTGTATTCTTTGATGCTGACCAATCTAATTATTATTTAAAACGATTTGAGTTTGAAGACACAAATAAAGAGGTAAATATTATAGGAGAAAATCCAAAATCAAAGTTAATAATTTTAACTCAAGAAAGATGGCCTCAAATTCAAATAATATTTGGAGGCAAACATTCAGAACGTACTCCGGAAGTGATTGATGCCGAGGAGTTTATCGCTGTTAAAGGATGTAAAGCAAGAGGTAAACGCTTAACAAATTATGAGATAAAAGACATAGTAGAAATAGAACCATTGCAAAAAGAAGAGCCTGAAGAAGAAACGGCAATAGATACAACAGACAATAATGAAAATGATGATTCAAATAACCCATTAAAGAAACTACCTCCAGAAGATGATGGGGAGCAAATGTCTTTATTTTAAAATATATATTATGTTAATATACCTTATTGGATATATGGGGTGTGGTAAAACTACTATTGGGAAAAAGCTAGCCACTCAATTAAATTACAGCTTCCTAGACTTAGATGATGTTATTGAACAAAATCAAAAAAAATCTATTGCTGAAATTTTTGAAAAAGATGGACAAAATACTTTCCGAGAAATAGAAAAAAATAATCTACATAACACCTTCAACTTAAAAAATACTATAATATCAACCGGAGGCGGAGCTCCTTGTTTTTTTGATAATATGGAACAAATGAATAGATATGGTACTACTATTTACATTAAATTATCACCAAAAGCTTTAACTAAAAGGTTGAGTAATTTAAGAAGTAGTAGACCTCTTATTAAAGAAAAAACAGATGAAGAATTATTTAACTTTATAGAAAAGATGCTTTCCGAAAGAGAACTATTTTATAATAAATCTCTAATTAAAGTAAACGGGATAGGACTGCATACAAATAGAATTATAAAGGCGATTGATAATTTTAAAAATATATCTTAAATTAAATACATTCTATAGCTTGTTTTAATCTATTTAGAGCTTTAATAACAGTATTTCTTGGGCAACCTATATTTAAACGGATAAATCCCTCTCCTCCTAAGCCAAATATACTCCCTTCATTTACTGCAACTTTTACTTTATTTAAAAAGAAATCATTAAGTTCTTTACTATTCATACCTAGTGAAGAACAGTCTATCCACATTAAAAATGTTGCTTCCGGAACAACTACTTTTAAATTTGGGATATTTTGTTCTATAAATGTTGTAACATAATCAATATTACCTTTAAGATATTGCAATAATTCATCTACCCACTCTTCACCTTCTTTATAAGCCGCAATTAATGCTTCTGTACCAAAAAGATTACCTAAATTAAGATGATATGTTGCTGATATCTTATTATACTGATTTAGTAATTCTTTATTCTCTGTAATAACAAAAGATGTTGATAACCCTGCTACATTAAAAGTTTTACTATGCGACATTACTGTTATTGAATTCTGAGCAGCCTCTTTTGATATACTAGCATAAGGTATATGTTTTGCCGGAGCATAAACGACATCAGCATGTATCTCGTCGGAAATAACCAACACATTATTCTCATTACATATATTACTAATTTCCAAAAGTTCATCACGTGTCCATACTCTTCCTACCGGATTATGCGGATTACTCAATATTAATATTTTAGTATCAGCATCTATCTTATTTTTTAAATCTTCAATATTAAATTTATACTTACCGTCTTCTATCTTTAACTGATTGTAAACTATCTTACGTCCTATATTTTCTACAGAACTAAAAAAAGGAAAATATACGGGAGGCTGAACAATCACCTTATCTCCTGGTTTTGTAAACTGCTCTATAGCTATTGTTAACCCTGAAACTACTCCTGGGCAAAAAGATATCCAATCTTTTTGTATATCCCATTGGTGTCTTTTCTTTACCCATTCAACAATACTCTCAAAAAATAGATCTGGCTTTATTGTATAACCAAAAACCTCATGTTCTAGACGTTTTTTTAATGCATCTACAATACACTGTGGCGATTTAAAATCCATGTCAGCAACCCACATTGGTATCACATCTTCTGCTACATCTCGTCCAATTACTGATGCCATTGCATCATATTTTACACAATAAGTTCCCCTTCGATCTACAAATTCGTCAAAATTATACTTCATTAATTTAACTATTGATTATGTATATTTATAATAAATATTACCACCTCACACTTACTAATATAGCATTAGTCCCATTTACACTGTATAACAGTAACCTTATCTCCTTTTGTTAAAGATTTTGTAATATCTACCTTAATACCGGTACACCCCGACACCTCTAAAGCACTCTCTATCCAACCACCTATTCTTGCCTCTATAATTGTACTTGGTGTAGGAAATTTTGTCATTAGCAACTGTACCGAATTAGACGTTCGTTCTCCAACTTCTAATGCTGATGGTGAATAATATGTTGTTATTATCCTACCTGCTCTAGATATAATATGCCCGGGAGAACTAAATTTTACATATAATTTATAAACTCCTTTTAATGCAACTGAAGCACTGTACCTACCTAACTCCCATGCACCTTTTTCCGGATTATTATCAAAAAAAAGTTTTCCAACGGTTTCTGAAGGTGTAATTCCTCCATCCTTTAAATCATACCAATTATTTGACCTAACAGAATTAACAATACTCAATGATTCCGGTGGTAAAGATTTTATCCAATTAACATATTCTCCAGCATATCTCTCTTTTACAAAATCTGATATAGATTTAATTGCAGTTCCTTTAATTTCCATAGGTATATTATTTTGTTCCTTTTATTATGGTGCTAATATAATAATTATTAAACAATTTTCATATTAACACAAGTCAAAAAATTCACAAAACACCTTGTGTTAGGTTAATTAATAAAAAATTAATACCTTGTTAATATACAAATCATTAACCCAATGATTATTATTACACAAAAATATTATATCTATTTTTTAATATGTCTTTACATTATTATTTTACTTATTCCTAAAAATAATATTGCTCAACAGCCAAATAATAATCAACAAATAATTGAAGATATAATTGAAAATATTGCTCAAAAACAAAATAGACAGATTGATTATACTGAAATTTCAGATAACTTATTCTACTTTATTAACAACCCCATAAATATAAATTATACCAATTATGAAACATTAGAGAAATTGGTATTTTTAAATGCTTTTCAAATAAAAAACCTTTTATTTTACATAAAAAAACATAATGGACTTGTTACACTATATGAGCTACAACTCATTGAAGGATTTGATAACTCTACAATAAAAAATATACTTCCATTTATAACAATAGAACCAAATAACAAATCAGAAAAATGGAAATTAAATAATGCTCTAAAATATGGGAAACACACTTTATACAGTCGTATTTCATCAATATTAGAAACTCCAAAAGGATTTCAAACTAGTGACTCTTCTATAAAACAAGGCTATTATTTGGGAAATAGGCTACACATATACAATAGATATAAATTTAATTATAAAAATAAATTACAATGGGGTATCACAACAGATAAAGATCCGGGAGAGACTCTCTTCAACAACAAACAACCTATTGGAATAGATTTTTATTCAATACACATACAAATTAATGATATTGGCATTATAAAAAAAGTAATTCTTGGAGATTACCAAGTATGTTTAGGTCAAGGGTTATTAATGTGGTCTCAAATGAATCTAGGAAAGTCTATATATGTATTAAATGTTAAAAAGGTAGGATACGGAATAAACAGATACACATCATCTAATGAGAATGCTTACTTAAGAGGCTCTGCTTTAACTATTAATAAAAATAACTTTGACTTTACAGGATTTGTTTCATACAAAAAAATAGATGCTCGTTTAGCTATAAATGATACTATTATAAATGATTATATATTTACATCTTTTATAAAAACGGGACTTCACAACACAAGCTCTAACATGAGAAATAATAAATCTGTAACAGAAACACTATTTGGTGGAAATATAAATTGGAATTATAAGAATATAAGAATTGGACTATCCGGAATAAGATACTTTTTTGACAAAGAATATATACCTGCAAATACTCCTATTAATAAATTCAAATTTAATGGAAAAAGCAATAGTAATATAAGTACCGATTTTGATATAAATTTTAATTCTATTAATATTTTTGGAGAATTTGCTATTTCAGAAAATACGGGAAAAGCAATATTAACAGGTATGTTAATGGAGTTAACACCGCAGATAAGCACTTCTGTATTATACAGAAATTACGAAAAAAATTATCAATCTTTATATAGTAATGCCTTTTCTGAAGGAGCCAATTCTCAGAATGAACAAGGTTTCTATATGGGAATAATACTTAATCCAATAAAGAACTGGAAAATTTCAGGATATTATGATTTTTACAAATTCCCTTGGCTTAAGATGCAAACTAACACCTCATCTAAAGGTGATGATTATTTAATACAGATTGACTTTACTCCATCTCAAGATTTTAATATGTATCTAAGATATAAAAAAGAGACCTCTGATATGGGATTAAACAACTATTTTATAGACAAACTCTCCTCTGTTAGTAAATATTATTTGCGTTATAATATATCATACTACATATCAAGCAAATGGAATTTTAGAAATCGCATAGAATTAAGTGGATTTAATAATAATGACAATGAAACAGGATATCTTTTATATCAAGACATTATATACCACTCCTCAAAACCAATCTCTATAGTATTTAGATATGCTATTTTTGATACAGAATCGTACAATACTAGAATTTACACGTATGAGAATGATATTCTAAATGTATTTTCTATTCCTTCTTTCTTTTACAAAGGTACAAGAGTTTATATAATGAGCCGATACAATGTAACAGATAAATTAAGCCTATGGCTACGATTTGCTCAAACAAAATACAATAATAAAGATGAAATTGGAACCGGATTAAATTTAATTAATGGCAATACAAAAACAGATGTTAAATTCTCTGTACGGTATAAGTTTTAATACAATTACACTAAACCCTTATACCTAACACAAGAATGTCATCAATCTGCTCAATATCACCTCTCCAATCATCTATATTCTTATCTAATATAGTGTGTTGTTCTTTCATTGTCTTAGGTTGTATATCTGCCAATAATTTTTTAAAATTCTTTGTTTTAAATTTGCCACCTTTTTCTCCACCAAACTGGTCTGCATATCCATCAGAAAAGATATATAAAGTATCTCCCTTTTCAAGAGCCATTTCATTATTAGTAAAGCTCTCTTTTTCTCTTATATGTATACCTATAGGCATTCTATCTGCTTTTATCTCTATAAGCTCCCCTTTTCTAAATAGATATAATGAATTGTAAGCTCCGGCGTATTGCAATATCATATTGTCAAAATCAATTACACACAAAGCAATATCCATACCATCTTTAGCTTCACCTTCTTTCCCTGTTTGGTCTAATGTATGCTTAACCTGACTACGCAACTGGTTTAATATTATGTTAGGTTGAACAATATTATTTTTATTAACTATTTCATTTAAAAAAGACACACCTAACATACTCATAAAAGCACCAGGTACGCCATGCCCTGTACAATCAGCTGCTGCAACTATTATTTTATTATCAACTTTATTCATCCAATAATAATCACCACTAACAATATCTCTTGGCCTAAAAAGTATAAAATGCTCAGGTAAATTTTCTTCTACCCACGATGATGGTGGTAATACTGCAGTCTGTATACGTTTAGCATATATAATGCTATCTGTAATCTCTTCTTTTTGTTTTTCTATCTCTTCTTTTTGTTTTTCTAATAATTCATTATCTCGTTTCTTTCTTTGGTAACTACGCATCATTTGAATAGAAAATACTGAAACAATAAACAAACCTATTAAAATAAATATCCTTATCAAACGGTCTCTCTTCTGTTTTTGCTTATATTCTAAATCTTTCTGGGCTTGAATAAACTCTTGTTCTTTCTGTTGTTTATCAAACTCATATTGCATACGTGTTTTTGTTAACAACTCTATATTTTCATCATTTTTTAAAGAATCATATAAGTTTTTAAATAACACATGACTATAATAAGCTTTTTTAAAATTACCAATACCCGCATTAGCTTTACTTAAATTTTCTTGAATACTTTTAATATAAACCAAAGACTCTATTCTTTCTGCCATTACTTCAGCTTTCTCTAAGTATTTTATTGCTTTATAATATTGCTTTTTATAGAGATAAACCTCGCCAATACCTAGATATGAATTTATTTTTTCTTCGACCTCATTAACCTCTTTATTTAAAGATAAACTTTTGTTATAAAACTCTAACGATTTATCAAATAACTCTTTCTTTTCAAGATTATCAACATATTCTGTTTGTTGATAATAATTTCGCCCAAATTTATTAAGTATAATTACTTCACCCCTTATATCATTCAATTCTTTATATATCTCTAGTGCTTTGTCATAAACAATTTCTACAGAATCAAATTTGCGTTCTTCAATATATATCTCTCCTATATTTCTATATGTGTCTGCAATATTAGGTTTTGAACCTATTTGTGTGGCTATATAGTTTGCTTTTATATAATAATCCAGAGCATCTTCTAATTTTTCTTGCTCCATACATACTGCTCCTATGTTAGAATATAATCCTGCAATATGTACAGAATCTTTAGTTGTTTCACTAATCTCTAAGCTTACAAAATAATTTTCTAATGCTTTCTCATAATCTCCAAGATTATAAAAAGCTACTCCTATATTACTATAACAATTAATAATATTTGATTTTGAATCTAAGGATTTATAAAAATCAAGACTCTTTTTATAATACAAAATAGCTTTAGTATAATCAGACTGTATATGATACGTGAGACCTACCAAATAATTAAATTTTGCATTAGTTATCTTATTTATATTTTCATTATTATTTATAGTTTTACTCTTTTGGTAAAAGTATAATATACTATCAAACTCATATTTATAATAAAAATATTTAGCTATATTATAATAGCTATCAGAAAGTCCTTTATAATAATTATTATTATCTGCTAAGTTTATAGCTTGCTTGCAAAACTTATAAGCTTTTTCATTATCGACACCAATTAATTTCTCTGATATCTCGTTTAATAAATTAACCTTTACTGTATCTATTTCTGTTTCTTTAAGCCTATTTAACAAATTTTGCAAATCATTATTCTCATTATTTTGAGAAAATAACGAAAAAGACAATACTAAGAATAATATAAAACTACCTAATCTCATTTACTTTATTTATTAGAATCACATAAATAATAAACTCTTATTATAAATACTTTTTTCAATGGGTTTGTTACAATATTTGTCTTAACAAATCTACAAAATTTATTGAATATTATAATAAGTATGATGAAATAAAAAAAGCTCGATATTTTATATCGAGCTTTTTTTATTATAATTTTAAATTTTATTATTCCACAATGCTTGTAAAAGTAGCATCTGATGTGTACTGAGCAAATTCAATATCATCTTTAGCAAAAGCTTTTAAAGATGCATCTTTTTCTATTGCTGTTCTTAAGTTGTTAAAAAGAAGGTCTTTATCTTGCTTTCTAGCTCCAATTACAGCCTTTAAATAATATACATCAGCTGTTTCTTTATTATCTACCTTAGATAATATACCTAAAGCAGCATCATAAGTATCTGCATTCTTAGTTAAAGAATAATTAAGCACTTTAGTAAGAGCATAGTTAAAAGTATTATACTTACTACTTACAAATAAATTTAAAGCATTTTCATATTCTCCAGCCTTAACAGATAATAAAGCTTGATTGTAGCTAACTTGATTTCCTGCTCCGGCAGCTGCATTATAAAATTCTTTAGCAGCAACAAGGTCTCCCTCTTTTTGAGCACAAACTCCAAGGTTATTTAATACTGTTGTATTAGTAGCATCAATAGCCTTAGCTTGCTCTAATGCTGCTTTAGCTTCTGCCAATTTTCCTTGTTTTATATAAATGTAACCTACATTATTATGTCCTCTCCAGTCTTCTGGATATAAAGCTGCTACTTTCTTATATATTGCTAATTTAGAATCTAAATCTGCAAATAAAGTAGCTGCATACATAAGTTCTTCAACTTTTAATGTGTCTGCTGTTAATGCTGTATCTTTTAATTCTTCGTCAGACAAACCAATAACTGAAACGCTAACTATCAACTTAGAACGACGTAACTGAGGTAATATCTCTTTAGCTATAACCTCATAAGCTGCACTAATATTTTTAATCTCTTTCTCTCTAACAACAGGGTCTGAGTACATTGAAAGAACACGTAATATTAATTCTTTGTCTTCTATATCTGACTCTTGCATTAACTTTTGAAATCCTGCCCAATCCTCAGGTGTTGCATTTGCTAATACAAAACCGTCTTTATTTAAGTCTGACACTTTAGATTTCTTTAACTGACGTACAAAATACTTCTTAGAAGTTTTCATTCTTTTGTCAGCTAATTTAGTATTTAAATCTTCAGCTCCATCAGGTGATGCATAAGCTGAAATTTCAATATTTTTAAATTCTACATTTTCTTTACTTACAGACTCTTTTATAAATGTTTTAAGAGCACTCATCTCTTCTTTCTTTAGCTCTTTTCCTCTAATTGTAGATTGATTAATGACAAAATTTATATCTGCTTCTTTAGACTCTGTAGTAATACGTACATACTTATCACTTGCAGCAATAGGTTTTGCATCAGCCTCTAACAACATAGCTGTAGACATTGTTCCATCTGCTATTTTTATTTCTGGCAACTCTGCACTTTCATCACCCATAGATGCTTTTACTCTTGCAATAAGATCTGCTTTACGCATACCCTCAACAAATGCTACTTTAGATGATAATGTAAATGTACCTCCACTTATATATGATACAACTGAATTGTTATCTTGTACATCTTCACCCTGAAGTGTTAAACTCTCAAAAGCTGCTTCTCCACCTGCATACTTAAGTACTGGTGTAATTTCTAAAGTTGCTTTCTTTTGAAAATACTTTGTTGGGAAAGTAACTTTAATTGTTACCTCTACACTGTCTCCGTGCATCTCAAGTACCTTTGGTGTTATATCATACTTTACTTGATCTGCCATTTTTACCATATTCTTTACGCCACCACAACTTGTCAACAAGAAGGCTGCTAATACAAATGATAATAAAATGCTAACATTTAATTTTCTCATAATTACTTAATTAGATGATTTATCGTTACTAAAATTTAATTTTTATATGTACTCACAAAACTAAAACGTTTTTATTAAAAAAAAAAGAATATTTAACAATAAATTATTTTAATTGTTGTTTTTCAATAAAACAGCTCTTAAAAAACGTCTATTTTTTACGAATTAAATAGCTATTTTTTCATATTCTTTATCTATCTTCATGTTTCCTTCATCATAAGATGCTTCTACTGCTAAGCTATCACATCTTTCATTTTCATTTACTCCGGAATGTCCACGCACCCATGTAAAATTAACATTATGCTTTTGATATATTTTTAAAAAACGCTTCCACAAATCTGCATTTTTTTTATTTTTAAAATTAGTCTTTATCCAATTAAAAACCCAACCTTTTACGACAGAATCTATAACATATTTAGAATCTGAATATACCATAACATTATTATTTGTTGTTTTTAGGGCTTCTAACCCTACTATAACGGCTAATAATTCCATACGATTATTTGTTGTCAACCTAAACCCTTCTGAAATCTCCTTGCGGTATTTACCTGATATCAACACCACACCGTATCCGCCCGGTCCGGGATTACCTCGAGCTGCACCATCTGTATATAATGTTATATTTGCCATAAACTAAAAATGAAATAATATTTTACTTTTCTTTATATTATAATATGGCACATCAATAGCACCAAAACCTTTAAAAAACCGAGCTATACTTTCTATCATTGAACCTTCAAAATCAAGAATTTTATTTTGATTAATATTATTATTTATTATATTATTAACAATTGCAAACATTACTCTTTTATCTTTTCCTTGTTCTGATGATGTTGAGAAAAGGTATATTATACGATTATTAAATTCTATAAAGAAAGCTGCTCCTATCAAAATCTCATTATTATACACCCCTACTATTTTAGCATATCCTTTCGATATTAATACATTAAATAATACATCTAACACCTTAAAATTATCATTATTTAACCTACTAATGTTGTTTTGTCTTGATAATCTTATAAAATTATCAACTGATATATTACTATTTATTTCTAATTTATTTTTATAGCTTTTTTTTATATTTCTTTTTGTATTTGTTGTAAAAGATGAATACAAATCTTGGTAATCTTTATTTAAATTTAAAATGTAATTTTTTTTCACTCTTGCTCCTAAAATTTTATTCATATAATTAACAGATATATCACATTTTATAAATGTAAATGGGATTCTTTTTATAAAAACATTTATGTCATTATACTGTTTATCTGTAAAAAATAATCCTAATTGCTGTGTAAAGAATGGTTGGTAAATATATTTTATTCCAAATTTACTCTTCCAAGGCAGTGGCATTACTGCTTTATAATCATCAACTATTAAAGCATCCCAATTTTCACAAACAACGTCTAAATACCAACTCATACCATACACTATAGAATTTTGAGAGTTACGAATACAGTAATCCCATTTTACTATATCTATATCTGTATGTTTTAAATATTTTACTACCATTAAAACAAAAGTAACTATTTCAATTTATTATTAGTTATTAATTATTTACTTTTGTATAAAATTCTTAATATATAAAAATGAAGAATATAATTACAATAACAATAATTCTTTTTCTTACGGTAAGTTGTAACACTACAAGTGCAAAGAAAAAACAGAAGAATAAGTATGTAATGATAGAAACCGTATACGGAAATATGATTATTAAATTATATAATAAAACGCCTTTGCATAGAGATA
>Ga0256827_10001992_pt1 | contig 13166 bp, 13 predicted proteins | sample CV84metaG_FD_185977 | JGI IMG/M metagenome (GOLD analysis project Ga0256827, IMG submission 185977) | Hydrothermal vent microbial communities from East Pacific Rise, Pacific Ocean - CV84 | ecosystem: Environmental > Aquatic > Marine > Hydrothermal vents | place: Pacific Ocean: East Pacific Rise... | reverse complement strand
GAGGTGAAGAGTGCCATGCAGTCGTCGGGTATACATTTGCCTGTCTACTCCATTAATGCTCCGACCTTTATTCCAGGGGTGGACTTCTCTGACCACCGAAACTATTGGGAGTTTGATATTCCCTCGGTGATGGTGACCGACACGGCATTTTATCGTTCTGACAACTATCATACTGAAAATGATACGCCTGATACGCTTGATTATGATAGAATGGCTGAGGTGATTGAGGCAGTTGTTCGCCTTGTTAGAGAGTAGATGAGGTAAAGAGATAGAAAACTACCTCTTTGGTGGTGCTATTTAAACAGGTTCGCCAAGGCGTCTGTGTTAGTGGTTTTTTCAATCTCTGGAATGTTTCCTGAACTCTCACCTGTTCGGTCGGTCACGCCCTCAATCTCGTTAAGTTCAATGGTGTACCCCGTCAACATAGATGCCAAACGGATGTTGATACCACTTCGCCCAATCGCTTTGGCTTTTTGGTCAGAGGTGATGTTGACAATCGCTTTTTTCTCTTCCCCTTGTACTACTTTTACACTCTGTGCAATGGCAGGTGACAAGGCTCTGGTAATGAACACCTCAGGAATTGGCGAGTAGTCCACACAGTCGATATTTTCACCATCAAGCTCAGCACTTACAGCGTTGATTCTGATTCCTTTAACTCCAACAGCAGCCCCAATTGGGTCGATGTTTGGAAAGTCAGTTTTAAGGGCTAGTTTAGCACGTTGCCCTGGAATTCTTGCCGATGCCATGATTTGAACTGAATCATCTTCAATCTCAGGAACTTCTTTTGCCATCAGTTTCTCTAGGAATTTAGGGGCAGTTCTGGTTAACTCCAAGTACATTCCCATCTCAGGGTCAATGGTAACAAAACGCAAGAGTGCCTTAACGGTGTCTCCCTTTTTGAACTTCTCCCCTTTAATACGGTTACGTTGCGACAAAATACCCTTAAGCTCTCCAATCTCAATAAAGGTATTTTCATCATCATCAACACGATTAACAACCCCAATCATGACAGTGTTGACTTTGTCTCTGTATTTTTCAAATAAATCTTGTTCTACTTGTCGTTGAATATGGTATTGAAGTTCTTTAAAAAGGTTGTATGATGCTGTACGTCCATGCTCTTCTAAAATGAAAGGAGAACGGAGTTGGTCACCTAACTCTAGGTCTGAACCATACTCCTCTTGTGCCTCTTCCAAACTGATAACAGCATCAGGTTCACTCTCTAGTCGCTCATCATCACTTTTTACAATGGTAATGATTTGCTCTACGTTGTAATCTCTAACATTCATGTCAACAGTTGCTTCAAATTCTGAACTGTAACTGGTACATCTTTTTGCTGTTTTAATGAGGGCTTCTTTAAATGCATCGACTGCTGACTCTAACGCAATATTTTTTTCGTGAGCCATCGCTTCAATAATATCTACAATTTTTTCCATATTCTAATCCTTAAATACACTATTTCAAATCAGACTTACAGTACATCACAATACAATGACATTGAAAAAACTTAACAATGCGTTACTATTTAGTGTGAATTTGTCAGTTGTTTGAAGAGTTGCATTATATCTAAACTAACCTTTAAGGAAAAGAGGTATAATTAAATAATAAAATACAACATATTAAATTATGTCATTAAATAATATTGATATATTACATTAAGGATGGGGAATGAAATTAAAATTAGCGAGAGCCTCGATAACAGCAAAACCGACAATTATTGAACTTGAAAAACTTGAAGAAGATTTAGATAAGAAATCTATTTTTTATTTTGATAAAGAGAACTCACATAAAGATTTAAAAGCATTAATTGAGCATTTCGAAGAGAAAGAGTACTCAGTATATATGAGAGAAGTAAAATTCGGACTCAATGATGACGAATATTTATATGAGGTACATATCGTAAAATAACGCTTAAATGAAAAAATTATACATAGAAACATTAGGGTGTGCTATGAATGTTCGCGATAGCGAACATATGATTGCAGAACTTAATGCTAAAGAACCTTATGAATTAACCCAAGAGTTAAACGAAGCAGATTTAATTATTATTAATACGTGTTCAGTAAGAGAGAAACCAGTCTCTAAGCTTTTTTCTGAAATAGGGGTATTTAATAAATATAAAAAACAGAATGCAAAAATAGGTGTGACAGGCTGTACGGCTTCACACTTAGGTAAAGAGATTATTAAAAGAGCTCCCTCTGTCGATTTTGTATTGGGTGCAAGAAATATTTCTAAAATAACAGAAGTACTTGAAAAACGTCATGCTGTTGAGATTGACATTAATCATGATGACAGCAGTTACGCATTTGGCGAGTATCGAACAAACCCTTTTAAATCAATGGTCAATATCTCTATGGGATGTGATAAATCATGTACCTATTGTATTGTTCCTGCGACCCGTGGAGATGAAGTCTCTATTCCCTCAGATTTAATTGTTGGTGAAATTGCCAAAGCTGTTAAAACTGGTGCCAAAGAGGTGATGCTTTTGGGGCAAAATGTTAACAATTATGGAAAACATTTTAGCACGGAGGAGAGTATGAACTTTACAGGGTTACTGCAAAAAATTTCTAAAATAGAGGGGTTAGAACGTATTCGTTTTACCTCACCACATCCTCTACATATGGATGATGAATTTTTAGAGGAGTTTGCCAATAACCCAAAAATATGTAAACAGATTCATGTACCTCTACAGAGTGGTTCAACTTCTTTGCTTAAAGCGATGCGTCGGGGGTATTCTAAAGAGTGGTTTATTAACCGTTGTGAAAAGATTAGAACACTTTGCCCTGAGGCAACTATTTCTACGGATATTATTGTTGGTTTTCCAAATGAGAGTGAAGAAGATTTTACGGATACTATGGATGTGCTTGAAAAAGTACGTTTTGAACAACTTTTCTCTTTTAAATACTCACCAAGACCTCATACAGCAGCAGCTGAGTTTGAAGAGCAGATTCCAAATGAAGTTTCAGGAGCAAGACTGACTAAACTTCAAGCACGGCATACAGAAATTTTAGATGAAATTATGGATGCTCAAATGGATGCAGAACATATGGTCTACTTTGATGAGCTGAAAGCAGGTGGAAAAATTTCAGGTCGTTCAGATGATGGAAAACTCTTCTTTGTGGAGGGTAGTGAAGAGCTACTAGGACAAATTGTAAAAGTTAAAGTAACTAAAGTTTCAAGAGGGGCATTAGAAGGCACCGTCTGTGCGTAAACGATTTTTTAGACGTGTGGGGGCAGTGATTATTCCCCCTATTGTCTTTTTGTTTATGCGTCTTTTTTGGTTTACATATCAAAAGAACTACCACTTTATAGATGAGTTAATAGAGGGTCAATGTATGGCAATTACATGGCATGGTGAACTTTTTATTACCCCACAAGTCTATCGGTACCTTCGAAAGAAACAGAAAACCTCAGCTATTATATCGTCCCATCATGATGGGACTCTCATTGCAAATACTCTTGCTAAGTTCTCTATCCTACCATTACGTGGTTCATCACGAAAAGGGGCAAAGGCTGTATTGATAGCAGCTATTAAAGCCATAAAAGAGGGCTATACCGTTATGATAACTCCTGATGGACCAAAAGGACCACGGCACAGTGTTAGCAGTGGTGCTGTAGCTTTAGCACAGCGTTCAAATTTACCTCTAATGGTTGTCAACTTCAGGGCAAATGCCTATTGGCAACTTCAAAGTTGGGACAGGTTTGTGATTCCTAAACCTTTTACCACACTTGAAATCTATCATCAAGTTCTTGATATTTCAGAGATGGAGAAAGAGGAAGCGAATGAACATCTTAAAACTCAGATGTTAAGATACACAATATAACGATTTTTACTTTTAAAAATAGCTTAGCAAGCAAATATAAAGATTTATACTACTAAAATTTTAAAGTAACTTTAAATTATTTATTTAAAGAATGAAAGTTATTACTGTTAAAAAATATAAAATAACATAAGCTGTTAATTATCTAAGGTTTGATATAATTAAATATGAGTAGTTTAGAAGTGAGTTGTAACAATTTTTTAGTCTATTTGGAAAATGTGAGAGGATATGCCCCATCTTCCATTGTGACTTATAAAAATACATTAAATGAGGTGGTTAACGCGTCTCATTATTATCAAGAAGATGGTACAATAATTTTAGACATCACACCATTAAGATTGAAAAATATCAATAACTCAAAGAAGACTATTTCTAAAAAGTTAAGTGCTGTTCGTTCTTTTGTAAAGTTTATGAGAGAACAAGAAGAGGTTGAGATTAAACTTATGGGTGACTCGGTCATTAAAGTGCCTAAAACCTTACCTAAACCTATTGATGAAAATATTATTGATGAGATTTTGTGTCATGCAAATCTTCAAGAGTCTTTAATTGTTACATTACTCTATGGGCTAGGGTTAAGGATTTCAGAGCTTTCAACATTAAAGTTGACTGATGTCTCTCAAGAGTGGGTTCAGGTTTTAGGTAAGGGTAATAAAGTAAGAGAAGTTCCTCTACTAAAATCCCTCTATGAGCAAATAGAGTACTATAAAACAGTTGAAACCCCCCGACAATTTCTACTTGAAAAAAACTCTGAACAGATGAGTAGTAGCCAGATACGCTACCTCTTTACAAAACTTTTTAAAAAAAGTGGAATTAAAGCAACTCCACACCAATTACGACACTCATTTGCAACACATCTGTTGCATAATGGTGCTAGAATTTCTGATGTTAGTGAGTTATTAGGACATAGTTCGATGGTATCCACTCAGATATATACCCAACTGGGTAGTAGTAAAAAATTAAATGAATACGCAAAGGCACACCCTTTATGCCAAGAAAAAAGTAAGATAGGAGAGTAGAAAATGCAGAATCAGCAATATGTAACGATTACACATTATAAAGAGAGAGAATTTTATTTTTTAAATTATGCAATTCAAACCAGTGATGGTTTTATCATGAAAGATATTGAGCAGTTTCATGAGAGTGAAAAAGAGAATTTCATAGAACGAATAAGAGAGTTACAGAAACTTTATCCTAAAAATCAAACCATCTCACTGTCACTTATGGCAAATCAGGTGGTAAAAGATACAGAAGACCCAAATAAAGCATCGGCGAGAATATTTAAAGAGAATTATGTTCTTCAAGATAAGATGGATGTTGGGAACATTCCTGTAACACTTTACTTCTCTCCATTTGCTGTTCTTTATGAAGAGTACAAAGATAAACTGGATGATAAGTTAACTTTGCTTATTGGATATTTTGATCGCAAACTCTTTATCATGTTTGCTACAGCTGAAAAGATTGACCAGAGTTGGATTATTGGGACACGTGGACTTAGTGAAAAACAGATTGCAGACAGAGTTTATAAAAGTATGAAAGCCTATTATAAAATCTCCTACAAGTTTGCTGACCAAGTTGAAATGTTGGTGAATGATGATTCCCCAAAACTACTTAAAGTACTTAGGGAAGAACTCTCTATGAACATTATGCCAACCCAAAAGACCATCCATGCACTTCTTCACCATATGGGTGCAGACCAAAGTCGTTTTGGAAGCAGTTATATTAAATCTTTTCTCTCCTCAGCACAACCAACAGATGGTCTCTCTTTGGCAGATAAAACAACAGCTGATGATAGTTTAAATGATCTTCGTCTAAACCATCAACCTGAAGGAGCTGAAGAGTTATCAGAGTCAGATTCATTCCTTGATAAATTGACAGGAAAGAAAAAGAAGCCATCTGATACGAAAAAAACAACAGGATTGTTTGCTTTTCTTCCTCTTCTTGTGGTGTTGGCAATGGGAGGATACTTTACAACAGAGAAGTCTGCAATTCAAACTAAAATAGCGTTGATTGAAGCCCAAACATTGGCACAAAATAACAACGAGTTGTTAAGCATGACCTCTAAAGATGTTTTTGCTGCTATGGGAAAAAGTGCTGAGTTAAATAAAGCAATTATCTCTAATGAAAATGTAGAGTTAAAAGGAATTGTTTGGGGTATTGAGCCTTTACGAAATTCATTAAATAACCTTTATAGTAATGGTGAATTTATTATTAAGCCACTTGAAAATTTTATGACAGAATTTTCATTTAAATCTAAAGTCTAAGAGGCATATTAATGTTAGAGAATTTAAAAAATACATCACTTTTTAGTAAAATATTATCTCTTTTAGCTGTAGCACTGTTTGCACTGTGGGTTGTTCCTTCAATGTTAAGCTACTATGAACAAGTAAATGATTATCAAGCTAATGTAGAAGAGATAAAGCAGTCAGTTGCCAAATATGGTTTAGAGAACAATACAAAACAATTTAATATGGCAAAATTTAAACAAAACAGTGAACTTCTCTTTGATCAAGTTGAAGTTAAATCAGTAGCTGATAATAAATATAGGGTAACCATTAATGTAAAAAAAGAGGATATTAAAAAATTTCATGCTTTTTTAGAAAAAATATCACTGCAATACTATGTTAAAGTATTAGGTCCGTTAGAGTTTAACAGTAAAGAGAAGGCACTTGAAGTTAAGATGACACTCTTAACGCTTTAGGTTCAATACTCTCTTCATAAAGATAGGCTCGAATTTTAGAAGGAATTTTTAATATTCGGCAGGTCTCTTTAAAAGGTTTTGGCATGGCTATTTTTCTATATGGAGCAATAAAAACTTTCCCCTCCATTACCTCTACAGCCCAAACTCCACCCATAACCACGGAATTTTGTTCTTGTAACTCTTTTCGCTGTTCAGCAGAGAGTAGATAGCCTAACTTTTTAAGATACTTATCTGCTGTATAGACTTTTTGATGGGGTTGGGTATAGGAGATGAGATAGAACTCTTTTTGATGAAAAAGTTCATGAACCCCTTCCATTAACGCCTGCTTATCCTCTTTTAGGTAGTTAAAACTATGTTGAATCCCGTCTTTGTAGTTATGGAGTAGGTTATTGGCAAACTGCTTTCTAAATCGATTACGCTCATATCGGTCACTCTGATTACTCGCATCTACAAAGTAGTGGTAGTGATGATGATTTAAGTAGTTTAGTAACTCCTCTTTACTGTGGTGAAGTATGGGGCGAATAAGCTGATAGTTTTTTCGTGAAGAGAGAGATTCTAGTCCTATAAGCTCACGTAAGCCAGCTCCTTTGGTTAAACGCATTAAAAACCACTCTAGTTGGTCATTGAGTTGATGAGCTGTTAGCAGATTATCATAGTTGGTCATGAGGGTATCAAAAAAATTGTAACGAAAGTCACGGGCATTTTTTTCAAAGTTACTTTGCCATTGAGGAGCATGGGTAATATAAGCTTTCAAATGGTACTTTTTAGCCAACTCTAGGGCATACTCTTCCTCTTTATGTCCCTGCGTTCTTAACCCATAGTTGACCAAGGCAATGTCAAAAGAGATGTTATTCTCAAGAAGTAGAAAGAGTAGGGCAGAGGAGTCTACCCCTGCTGAGAAGGCAAGGAGGTTGCGTTTGGTGCTTAAAAGTTCTAAATTTTCAAGTTGTATCACGCTATCTCCAATCTATAAATCTAAACTCTTTTTATCAGTGTTCCTAAAAGGCGTTCACCAGCCAATTGTGTAATTTTAACCTCATACAACGCTCCAAAGAGAATCTCTAAATCAGAGGTATCATTAATCAAAATATCCCCATCAATATCTTTTGCCCAAAGGGTTGGACGAGCTGACAAGATATACTCATGCTCATCACTCTCACCGTCAAGGATAACCGTAATGGTTCTCTCTACCATCTTTTCAAGAGAGGCTGTGGTGGTCTCATTGGCAATTACTTCAAGCACCTCCACACGCTCTTCAATCACTTCCTCTTCAACAGGTTTCATGGTAAAGGCAGGAGTGGTCTCTTCGTTGGAGTAGAAGAAGACATTGAAACGGTCAAATTGAAACGCTCTCATAAAGTTGCAGACTCTCTCAAACGCCTCATCACTCTCGCCAGGGTGACCTGCAATGATGGAGGTACGAATGAAAGCATCTTTTTTAGACTTCATATACTCCAATAGCTCGATGGTCTTTTTCTCTCCAAATCCACGACGCATCATCTTTAAGATACCATCATCAATCTGCTGAATCGGCATATCGTAGTAGGTCTCAAATACCTCTGAGTCGGCGATGGTATCAATGAGTTTAAAGGTGGTGGTACTTGGGTAGAGGTAGAGAATACGGGCTACTTTGACCCCCTCAATCTTCTCTACCGTTTCAATGAGGTGAACCAACCCATCTTGAAGCTCAATGTCTCGTCCAAAACTAGAGGAGTCTTGTGAGATGAAAGAGAACTCATAGAACCCTTTGGCAACCAAGGCTGTCACCTCTTTTTTAATAGACTCTAAGGTACGGGAGTGGAGTTTTCCTTTAAAGCTAGGAATGGCACAAAATGAACAAGTTTGGTTACACCCTTCGGCAATCTTAATGTAGGCATGGGTGTTAGAACCCGTAATGACACGGTCAGAGTTCTCATTGGCAAGGTAGACAGCAGGGGAGAAGACGCCTCGTTTTTCAGCAATCATCTTGTCAATCTTCTCGTAATCGCCCACCCCTGTAAAGATATCTACCTCAGGCAAGTCACGCTGTAACTCCTCTTGGTAACGCTCGGTGAGACAGCCACTAACTACAAGAAGTGACCCCTCTTTACGCTCTTCATGAACGTTTAAAATGGTATTGATACTCTCCTCTTTGGCAGCATCAATAAACCCACAGGTGTTGACAATAATCACGTCAGCTGTGGTCGCATCATCAGAGATTTCATATTCGCGTAAGCGACCCAACATCACCTCAGAATCGACAAGGTTTTTGGTACAGCCTAAGCTTACAAGATGTAGTTTTTTTTGTGACAAGATATACTCCGTTAAGGGATGTTTTTTCGTATTGTATCTAATCCCCTAATGGATTTGGCTTTTATGGTCGTAGAACTTCTACCACAAAGGTCTGTTTATGGAAATGTTTTTTAACTCTACTAATTCTTTTGTGGGCTTCTTTGTACGATTTGTATGGCCCAATCAGAACATAATCTCTATTAGATTTATTAAGAACGATGTAGTTGTATTTAGAGCGATTAAGAGGCTTTAAAAAGCTTTTATTTGGACGATATTTCTCAAAGAGTGCATACTGTAGATAGAACCCTGGTTGAGCAGATTTTGAGTAGATTCTATGGACACCAGCTTTTGAAGAACTTTTATGAATCATCCCTTTGTACGCTGTGGCAGTAGTAGGGGTTCTGGTGGCAACTGTTTTGTTGGTAGCATGGGTTCTGCTAGCAAAGGTTGAGCTGTCAAGTGCACGTACATCTCGTTTATCTACAATACCTGATGGTACTTCTACAATTTTGTGCGTTTTGTTCTGCACGCCTGTTTCACAACCAACCATAAAGATAAGTGCTGAGGTGAGTAATAGAATTTTTTTCATGTTTATTTCCCTTTTTAGACATTATAGAAATGATAACTCAGCAAAACTTGATAGCACTTTAGAAAAGTAGATAAATTTCACACAATTTTTAAATAGGGAGTAGAAGTAATCCCTAAAAGAGAACTGTAACAAATATTACATAATATATAATTATATAATGTTATAATTCTTTTACAATAAATATTAAAAGGAAATATTATAGAAAAGATAATTTTCTCTACCTTTTTTTAATTTTGAAAGGAAAATTCATGTTACAGACAATTCATAAATTCATTAAAGATATTTTAGTTAATTTTCAATCACTTTCACTTCTTTTGGCACGTTTTGCCGTTGCCTATGGTTTTTTAGATCCAGCCATGAAAAAATGGGCAGATATTGATGCTATTGCTGGATGGTTTGGTTCAATGGGAATTCCTTTTCCAACCCTTAATGCCTATATGGCAGCCTCAACCGAAGCATTGGGTGTGGTACTGCTTACCTTAGGACTTTTTACCCGTTTAATTTCAGTACCACTAATGGTCGTAATGGTTGTGGCTATTGTGACCGTGCATTTAGCACATGGTTTCTCAGCAGGCGACAATGGTTTTGAAATTCCTCTTTATTATCTGTTATTCTTGTTCATTTTTATGTCTCATGGTGCAGGGAAATTCTCTTTAGACCACCTACTTTTTGGTAATGAGAAGTAATTAATGCGTTTTCGAGATTTTTATTTAGAATACACCGTACTTGCCAAACATTTTCAAAGTTTGGCACTGCTTCTTGCCCGATTAGTAGTAGCGTATGGATTTTATAATCCAGCACTTTTAAAATGGTCAAATTTTGACACTACGGTTGCATGGTTCATTGAATTGGGTATTCCTTTTGCCTCTTTGGCAACATTTTTAACAGCTTCCATTGAGATTAGTGCTGTCGTACTGCTTATTTTAGGGCTTTTTACCCGTTTTATTACAATTCCTCTGATGGTCATTATGGTGGTTGCCATTGTTACCGTACATTATGTTAATGGATTTTCAGCAGGGAATGATGGATTTGAAATACCTCTTTACTATTTTCTTTTTCTCTCTCTTTTTGCCACACATGGTGCTGGTAAATTTTCTTTAGACTATATTCTCTTTAAACGAGGAAAACAGGATGCATGATTTACTAAAATTTGCCAAAAGTCCTCTTTTTGAAAATTGGGATTTATTCTTTCAAATTATTGCTATTATTCTTTTAATTCTTATGGTGATAGTTTACATTTATGACCGTTTTGTGCAACGAGAAAATCAGCTTCTTATTAATTTCCCACTGATTGGACGAATGCGTTACTTTTTTTATCTTTTACGTGACCCTATGCGTCAATATTTTGGGGATGAAACCTATTATGACTCATTTGAAAAGATAGATTGGGTTAATAAGTCAGCCCATAAAAAACCACTGATGTACTCTTTTTCTATGGAAAAACCTTACAGCAGTAACAATGCACTGTTTCGTCATGCGAATTTGGTACTGAACAATGACGAAGTCACAGAAAGTATGTCGGTGACGTTTGGTGAAAACCGAGCCATACCCTTTCGTACCAAAAGTCTTATTGGACGTTCTGCCATGAGTGATGGGGCTATCTCTCCTGAGGGAACACAGGCTTTTTCACAAGGAGCTTTTTATGCCCATTTCCCCATTAATACAGGAGAGGGAGGATTAACAGCCAATTTTTTAAAGACACATGAGTATTGTTTGGATGGGGGAGAGAACCGTTATTTGAGTAAAAAAGAGGGAACATGGTTTGCTAAAAGCATTTATTTGATTACCAAATTCTTTTTTAACAGATTTATTGCCCTGAATCTTTACCGAAGCATGGTCATTCGAAACAGAGAGAGCGAAACCTATACCTTTGATGCCAAAAGTAAAATTTTTCATAGAGTTGATTGGTCTCAGCCCTTGGCGTACTTTCCTCAAGAGATACCCAAAGATGTGCCTGATATTGTATTTCAAATGGGTTCAGGACTCTATGGAGTGAAAAAACAAGATGGTTCATTTGATGCAGAACGTTACCAAAAGGTCATGAAGTTTTGTCAAATGAGTGAGATAAAAATGGCACAAGGTGCCAAGCAGACAGGAGGAAAACTTTTAGCCGAGAAAGTAACCGATGCCATTGCCTACTATCGTGGTGTTACCCCTCATGAAGCACTCTATAGTCCTAATCGTTTTCCGTATGCCAGTAGCATTGATGAGCTTTTTGACTTTGTCGGAAAACTACAAGAACTCTCAGGTAAACCTGTAGGTATTAAAATTGTCATCTCCACCAAAGAGAATTTTCAAGCCTATGCCAAAGAGATTGAAAAACGTGTAGCCGAGGGGAGAGCGTACCCTGATTTTTTAACCATTGATGGAGGAGATGGAGGTTCAGCCACAGCCCCAAGAGAGATGATGACACGTGTAGGGTTGCCTATTCGTATGGCATTGGATATTGTGATGGAAGAGTTAAGAGTTTTAGGCATTAGAGATAGAGTTAAAATTATTGCCAGTGAAAAAGTCTTAACGCCCGATGATGCGTTAGAACTTTTTGCCTATGATGTAGATTTTATTAACATTGCACGGGGTTTCATGATAAGTGCTGGGTGTATTCGAGCAAGACACTGCTCTGGAGCAGGAGGACATGAGTGTCCTGTTGGGCTTGCTACCATGAACAAAGCCAAACGATCAAAATTTTTAGTGGCTAAAAAATCACAAACCGTTGCCAACTATCATGATGCCATGATAGAGGGTATTCGTTCTCTTTTAGCCATTATGGGGAAACGAAATGTTAAAGAGTTAAGCAGAGAGGACTTACTTGACTCTTAGCTAAAGATGTTATAATAAACGCAAAAAATAATATTTGCGTTTAAAGGCTGAGTGTGGCAAAGAGTATCATTGAAAAAGCACCTTATAAATTTACGGAATTGGCACAAGATTTAAGCCAAAATAGTTTTGAATATATTGTAAAATATAAAGAGGTTGATAGCCAAGGACGCTATCTTTACTGGGATAAGTTTAAATATAGAGTAGCAAAAGATGAAGATGTTAAAGTAGCATGGTGGGCAACAAAGTGGAACCGTTTGGCAAAGATGAAAGTGATTGATTATGAAGACAAAGGAGGTGAGGATTCTTTTGCTTTTTGTATTCCTGACATTCTTCAAGCTCATCTTCATAAAATAGCGACACTCTCTTCACAAGGAATTGTTCCTCATAACTCTATTAAGAAAAATTATCTTATCTCATCCCTTTTAATGGAAGAGGCGATTAGCAGTTCTCAACTTGAAGGAGCATCAACCACCCGTCGTGTAGCAAAGTCCATGCTTTCAAGTGGACGAAAACCTCGCAATGAAGATGAGGTGATGATTTTAAACAACTATCTTCTAATGCAAGAGATTAAACGAAGTAAAGAGGAAGCGTTGAGTATTGACATGATATTGGAGTATCACAAAATAGTCACCCGTGGTAATGAGAACAATGGTAATGTTGCAGGAAAATTTAGAGAGCATGATGAGATTGTCATTACGGATGGGTTTGAAGAGATTGTTCATGTTCCTCCTGCGTGTAAAGATATAGAAGAACGACTACAAAAGGTATGTGATTTTGCCAACAAAGTGCATTTAGGAGAAGAGGGAGAGATTTTTATTCATCCTGTGGTGAAAGCGATTATTCTGCACTTTATGATTGCGTATGAACATCCGTTCTCCGATGGAAATGGACGGACAGCACGGGCTATTTTTTATTGGTATATGCTCAAAAGTGGTTATGATTTTTTTGAGTATGTCTCCATTAGTAAGCT
>Ga0256827_10001990_pt1 | contig 13171 bp, 14 predicted proteins | sample CV84metaG_FD_185977 | JGI IMG/M metagenome (GOLD analysis project Ga0256827, IMG submission 185977) | Hydrothermal vent microbial communities from East Pacific Rise, Pacific Ocean - CV84 | ecosystem: Environmental > Aquatic > Marine > Hydrothermal vents | place: Pacific Ocean: East Pacific Rise... | reverse complement strand
TATGAAAAAAGTAAAAGTAATGTAGAAGAGTTATCTGCTCGTGACAGTACTATTTGTGCAATAAGTTCAAAAGTTTTTGACAAGGCAGATGACTTCATACAAATCTCTACATGTAGAGATTATATGCTGGAATTTTTTGAGATGATGGTTGTTGTTCAGGTACTTTCTCTGGAAATTTCAGTAAGACTTGGTAATGATGTAGATATGCCAAGAAACCTTGCAAAATCTGTAACTGTTGAATAATCAATATTAAACAATAAATAATGACATAAAAGTAACATAATAATTCATAATATTTTTATGTTTTATTGGGTAATATGATATCTTTAATACCAAGAAAATTTAAAAGTGAAAATATATGAAAACAAAATCTAGATTACTTCTAATAGTGACTATTATGCTTATTGGTCTAACAACTGCTACTATTATAAATATCTCTTTAAACTTCAGAGATTATAGTATTAAAAGTGAAATCGAAAAAGCCAAAATGACTGCAAATATTGTAAAAGATGGCTTAACTGCGCACATGGTTAATGGAATCATGGACAAAAGACAATATTTTTTAAATCGTATTGCGAACAACCAAGATGTTGAATTTTTAAGAATAATTCGTTCACAAAGTGTTATAAAACAACATGGTAAAGGCTTTGAAGAAGAGGGTATTGAAGATAAAATAGACAAAGAAGTTCTTGAAACTGGTAAAATGGTTCAAAAGATAGAAGAAAATACAGATAAAACTACTCTAAGAGTTACAATTCCATATATTGCTACAGTAGACAACTCACCATCTAGCTGTTTAAACTGTCATGATGTACAAAAAGGCGATGTCCTAGGTGCAATTAGTATGGAGTTTGATATTGGTGAGATGCGTACATCAGGTATGATCACTATACTAAAAATTATAGGTATTAATATTTTATTTATTTTTGTAGTTCTTATTTTAATCAATTATTTTGTAACTCCATATATGAAACTATTTATGAATCTTCAAGATGGTGTAAAAAAAGCATATAGTGGTGATTTTACTCATAAATTTCATACAAGTGTTGGTGGTGAGGCAAAAGAAGTTATAACTCAAATGAACTCACTATTTGGCAAAATTCAAAATACATTTGGCGATATTAAACATAATCTAGCTACTTTCATACCAAAGGGTGCAGTATCTTCAAATGATCCTCTTGAGGAAGCAAATACCATCATTAATGAGTTATCAGATATTTATAAATTCAAAAAAACAATAGAACTAGATGACAGTAGAGAATCTGTTTATCTTAGAATTATAGATATTTTAAAAATAAAATATCAACTTAAAAACTTCTCTTTTTATGAAGTTCACAATATGGGTAACACAAGAAAACTTATATATACTCAGGGTGTTGATTCAATATGTGCTAGTTCTGCTGATGAAGATTCAAATATTTGTCGTGCGCATAGAACTAAAACTGATGTAATAAGTTCTGAATTTTCAAACCTTTGTCAAACATGTACTGCTAGAGATTTAAACTATATTTGTCTACCTTTTAGTATAAATGATGAAAATTCACTTGTTCTTTCTATATTAGCAAAAGATATGAATGAGATGCATAATATTCAATATCTAATATTAAGTATTAAAAACTACCTTGAGGCTGCTAAACCAGTGATTGAGAGTCGTATACTTATGGATACTCTTCGTGACACTTCACTTAGAGATGCTATGACTGGTCTTCATAACAGAAGATTTTTAGAAGAAGTTATAGATAAAATTATGAGTCAATCTGAAAGAAACAAAGATACTTACCATGTTATGATGTTAGATGTTGATTGGTTCAAAATGGTTAATGATACTTATGGACACGATATTGGAGATATGGTTATTGTTGAGATTGGTAAGGTATTAAGAGAAAATACTAGGGATGCAGATTTAGCTATTCGTTATGGTGGTGAAGAGTTTGTTGTTATGCTTCATAATGCTACTGATGATGGCGCAAAATATGTTGCCAAAAAGATTCATTCTGCCTTTGGAAGCCTTGTGTTTAATGTAGCACCAGGTGAGACAATGCAAAAGACTATGAGTATTGGTATGGCTAAGTACCCAACAGATGGCGATACAATCTGGAAATGTATTAAGTATGCTGACACTGCACTTTATGAAGCTAAAGATACTGGTAGAAATAAAATAGTTGAGTTTACAAAAGATATGAATAAAAATGAAGATAAATTTTAATATACTAAAAGGAAATTCTTGAAAGAATTACGAAATTTTTATTTTTTTGAAAATCTAAATGATGAACAATTTAAACTCTTAAGTTCATTTGCTAAAAAAAATAGATATGAAAAAGACTCAATAGTCTTTTATGAAAAAGAGATGCCAACTTCACTTATTTTATTAACTGAGGGTACTCTAAAAGTTTACAAAACAGATATGAAAAATAATGAGATTATTATGAAAAGGTTTATGCCTTTTAGTATGATAGCAGAGATGGCTATACTTGAGGGTGTTGCATACCCTGCATCTGCTGCATTTGAGACAGATGGAAGTGTTATTGAGATTGATTTTGAACGCTTTAAAAAAGAGTTTTTTCATTCTCCTGAGATTGCACTGATGTTTTTTAAATCTTTAAGTAAAAAGATTAAATATCTTGAAGATGTAATTTCATTAAATATTGTACTAGACTCAACAGCAAGACTTGCAAAATTTTTATGTAATAATGAAGATACACTAAAATCTATAAAGCATTATGAAGTAGCTAAGCATCTACATATGACACCAGAAACTCTCTCTCGTACATTTAAAAAGTTAGTAGTACTAGATTTAGTAGAAAAAAATCCTAATGGATATATAATAAAAAATAAAGAGGGTTTAGAGGTACTATTTGACTAGTACTTCTAAGTAGTTCTATATATTTTCTAATGCCTCATTAATTGCATCTTTTAAATCATCATTTTCAGGTTCTACTTCTATTGCTTCATTATTGAATTTTACAGTTGTAGATATAGTTTCGTCATCCTCTGTTTTTTCAGCTACAAAAGCATCGCCCTTAAATTCAGTCATTTTCCAACCAGCTTTTTCACCAGCAGACTTAACAATTTTTGCCAATTTTTTTTGTGTTAAATTTTTATGAGATGCTGCTTCTCGTATTTCAGTACTACTCATATGAGATGTATCTGGAGTATTACTACAACCAACTAGCAAAAAACTACTTACTACGCTAAGTAAACTAAACTTAAGAACTTTATTCATGAATAACCCTTTTAAATAATATTATGGATATGATATAATAATTATTCTAAAAGGCTTTTTAAGTTTAACTAAAATAATTAAGGATTACACATATGAACAAGTATATACTCATTTTAATCTCCGTTATCTCTCTTTATGGCTATGAGAATGGATTGCAAGCATTTAAAAGTAAAGATTATAAACAAGCATATAATCTTTACCTAAAAGAAGCAAAAGCTGGAAATACTGTGTCTCAAAATGCATTAAGCTATTTATATTTCAATGGTATTGGTATTAAAAAAGACAATAAACAAGCACTATACTGGATAAAAAAAGCTGCTAACAATGGAGATAATCTAGCTCAATATGATTTAGCAATGATGTATATTGGTGGATATAATGTGACTAAAAATTCAAAAGAAGCATTTAAACTACTCGAAAAATCTAGCAAAGCTGGAAATATAAATGCCAGATACAATCTAGCACTAATGTACTTTAATGGTGATGGTGTTGATTTAAATACAAGCAAAGCACTAGAACTACTTGAGAGTGCAGCACAAGCAGGCCATAAGGCCGCACAAGCGAATATTGGACGAGTATATATGAAAGAGCTAAAATATGACAAAGCATCTTATTGGCTAGAGATTAATGCTAAAAATAATGATGTTCAAGCTTATTACTTATTGGGTGAAATATATTGTTATGAGGAGAAATTTGATAAAGCTAAATTATGGACTAAAAAGTCAATTAAGAGTGGAAATGAAGATGCTAAAAAGCTATGGAAGAGTTGTGATTTACAAAATCACTAACCCTTTTACTTAAACCAGTTTAACTGTTCTCTAAGCTCAACTACCTTACCAACTACAATTAGTGCTGGAGTTGGTACATCTTTAGCTCTCTCAACTATGTTTTGTAAAGTTCCTACAACTACACTTTGCTCAGAAGTAGTACCCTTTGATATAACAGCAACAGGATAATCTTTTGACTTACCTATCTCTATTAGTTTAGAAGATATTTTTGCAAGATTGTGTAGTCCCATTAAAAATACAATTGTATCATCAGTTTTAAAGTTGTCCCATGGAATTTGAGATACTTTTTTGTTTGGTGATTCATGTCCAGTTACTACGCGAAAACTAACAGCTACACCACGATGAGTTACAGGTATTCCAGCATATGCAGGGGCAGAAATAGCTGAAGTTATACCAGGAATAATATCAAACTTAATATCTCTTTGTAGTAGATAAAGCGCTTCTTCACCACCACGACCAAATACAAATGGATCACCACCTTTAAGACGGACTACATTTTCATACTTTAGTGCATTTTGATAAATAACTTCATTTATCTCATCTTGAGGCATAATATGACGACCATCTTCTTTACCAACATAAACAAACTCACATCCATTTTTAGCTTCTTCTAAAATTTCAGGGTTAGCTAAACGGTCATAAATAATAACATCAGCTTCTTTTACAACGCGCAACGCTTTTACAGTCATTAACTCTATATCGCCAGGACCTGCACCAGTTAGGTAAACTCTACTCATACTACTTCTTTTCTTTATATATAAATATACCAGATGGTTTTTTAATTTGGAATATCTCTCTTTTAATCCACCAGCCTTTTATATTTATTTCAACTATTTCATTTGCATCATTTACAGATACATAAAGAGATGCTCTTTCATTTGACCAACGAAGATGTAGTACTTTTCCTTTAAACTCAAATCTTTTAATAATTTTAAGAGTCTTAGTATCTATAATTTGAATAACTGGAAATTTTTTACCAGAAAATGTAACTGCTAAGAATTTTTTATCTGGACTTAGTGCAGTAAAAACTGGTAAACCCTCAGTTGTAATATTTTTAATAAATTTAAAATCTGGTGTAAAAACCATTACTTTATTATCGCCAACTGCAGGAATAAATACATTTGAATCACTAATACTCCAAAAACCAAAGTGTGGAACTTTCATAACTGGTTTTCTGTCTCCAAGTAAGATATTTATCTTTTTATATGTCATAGCTTTTAGATCAACAACACCAAACCATGGGCTTTTGAAAAAACCTGCTATAAATTTGTCATCTTTAATCATAGCATCAAAAGGCATAACTCCAACATCTTTAAACTCTTTATATATAGAAAAATGTGGTATTTTTTTACCATAATTTTCATCTTTTAAAACAGTTATTTGATCTTTATCCATTTCAGAAAAAACAATATATTCTTTATATATTTTAATACCAACATTTCTTGAACCTGTTTTAATTTTTTGAATAGGTTTTAAATCTCTGTCTAAAATATCTACACTTTTATCATCATAGTTAGCTACTGCTACATAATTTTTATTTATAACAAAACCAATAGCACTTTTAGAAGTTTTATACTCTTTAAGTTTTTTCTCTGTTCTTGGGTCAAACTTAACTATATAACCATCACGAGAGATAATATAAGCATCATTATCATAAAACTTTATTACACCATGGTTCATATTATGCATACCAGTCATATGATTTCTAGGAAGTCCACCTTCTATAACTGCAACAGAGTTACTTTCTCTTTCAACAACAAATAATTTCTCTGAAGCATTTAAGCTTGTGTATAATGTGCTTATAGCTAGTATTGCCCATATAAAGTTTTTTATTTTTAACATTATTTACCTTCTCTTTCTTCTTGTGTTAAGTAACATGATGGATCTTCACTCCACAAATCTCCAGTTATAGCATACGCTCTTGCGCGACTTCCACCATTACAAATATCTAGTTGTCTACATGTAGAGCAAATACCATTTATTTGTTTTCTTGGATTTATTCTTAATTCATCAAGAAGTTTACCACTTTGCCAAATATCAGCAAAATCTTGAGTTATAATATTTCCAACTGTTAGCGGAAAAAATGGATCTGGACGAACATCACCTTCTGAATTAATATTTAGAAGTTTACGACCAGCAGAGTTACCACCCCAAGTTACAAGTCTATCACGCATTTTATCTTTAAGTTGTGGATATTTCTCACCAAAAGTATTTAGAAGTAAGATTGCATCCATCTCCATATTTCCAGTAACTATTTCAATATCTCGTCCACTTTCATAATACTCAAATGCTTTTTTAATTATGAATTCAACTGACTCTCGTCGTTGTTCTTTAGTTAAATCCATTTTTAGGTTATCTAAACCACGACCAGAGTAAACAAGATGTGATATATAAATTTTAGGTATATTTTCTTTTTCTGCTAAATCAAAAATATATTCTAAAGAGTTAATAGTATCTTTTGTAATAGTAAATCTTATGCCAACTTTAGCACCAGTTGCATTTGCAAGTTGTACTGCTTTTAAAGTCTCTTTAAATGCACCTTTTAGGCCACGGAAATAATCATGAGTAGGTTCATCACCATCAATGCTTACTCCAACATAATTAAAAGTATCTACGATTCTTTGAACATTACCTTTAGTGAAATAAAGACCATTAGAAGAAAGATAAGTAATAATTCCATTTTCTTTACAAAAATCAGCAATATCAAATAAATCTTTTCTAGTTAATGGCTCTCCACCTGAAAAGATAATAAACTTAACACCATTTTCTTTCATTTGTAAAATAGTTTTTTTAATTTGCTCAGTTGTAAGTGTATCAACTTCATCTAATGTAGATTTTGAATAGCAATGAAGACAAGAAAGATTACAGCGATTTGTAAAGTTCCATATAGCAATACTGCCATCTAAAACTCGTTCTGGCTTATTTTCTACTACTGATTTTATTAAGTTTGATAATCTAAACATTATTCTTTACCTTTATATGAAAGTATATAATCTGTTATCAAGTTTAGTTCCTGAGTATTTAAATGAAACTGTGTCATTACACTTCTTTTATATCCAAAAGATTTGTACATAGAACTTGGAGATGTAATATATGCTTTTATTTGCGCTTTTGTTCTTTTTGATGCTATTTGTGAAAAGGGTGGTCCAAAAGCCATAGAGGTCTGATGATGACATCCCCAACAATATGTTTCAAAAACTTTTTTACCATTTAACTCTGAAGAGTAAAGAAATGAGCTTAGAATCATAAGTATTAATATATATTTTTTTATCATTATATCTCTTTATTTTAAAAGAATATTCTAGCAAAAACAAGCTTGAATTATAGCTTAGAAATGTAGTAAATTGGTAATTTTAGGAATATTTTATATTTATAATCTAATAAGTAAAAGAGGGATTTAAAAAGGCTCTCTCCCAAGAGGGAGAGAAAGTGCGATTATGCACCAGGAATAGTTTGTCTATGTTCGATAGAATAAGTAAAAGTTGGAGTTGTTAAACCTTTGATATATTTAACAAACTTACCAGTTTTAGCTTCATAGATACCGATACGACCACAGTTCCACTCAGAAACCATTGTCCAGTGACCATGGTTAGCTGGTTCAGCATGAAGAATACGAGGTATTACAGCTTTACCTTTTTTATTTTTAACAGTTGGAACAGGCCAGTGATAAAGTACTTTATGTGTTACAGGATCAGTAATAGTCCCTTGTTTTGTACCAACAGTAAGAATTCTATCTGTTTCAAGTGTTTGCTTGTTGATTAGATAGATTTTATTCCAGTTAGATGGACCACCAATTACATTATCTGACCAGATAAATGGTGTATGTTCACTTGTACCAACGAAAAGACCACCGCCAGCAGTTCTAACTTCTTTAACAACATCCCAGTTGTTATCCCAAATTACAACATTACCAACATTCATACTATTTGTTGCATGAACTTGACCATATTTTTCATTGTACCAAGAAGAACCTTGACCTGGATGCGGCTTGCTTCCTGGACCAGTATAAACTTTAGCAACTAATGATTTAGTTTTAAAGTCAATAACACCCATTACATCAGAACCTTGAGATGCTTGCATTAAGTAACGACCAATCTCTTTACCTTCATTTTCAAAACCATCATGTAAGATTTTACCAATATTTGGAATATCTCCAACGATTGGGAAATTTGGTTTAGAGTAATCTACAATGTAAACATGTCCAGCATCTTTAAGTGCAAATGCAATATATGGTCCGTATGGAGTATCATAAATACCAGCTACACGAGATGAACCAATATCACCATCCATATTAATTACAGATGAAGTTGGGTAAACTTTTAATGGCTCAAGAGTCATTGCGTCCATAAGGATTGCTCCACCTGGTACATAGTTTCCTGCCATTAGGTATTTACCATCTGGAGAAACTGCTAGACCACGAGAGTCAGAACCAACTTGAACTTCAGCAATTTTTTGTTGTTTATGAGAAGCAAGGTCGAACATTGTTACTAAACCTGAACGAGAGATTGAGTAAGCATAACGAGGTTGACGCTTGTTTGTTACAGTAACATGAACAGCAAAACCTGCTGGATGACGAGAAAGAACTTTACCTGTAGTACCATCTAAAAATACAACACGAGCAGCATCACGCTCAGTTACGAAACAAATATCTGTAACTTTTTTAACATCTACAGCTTTAGGATACTTCTTTAAAAGAGCCATACGGTCATTAATTTTCTTCCATCCTTTTTTAACATTTTCCATAGTAAGAACTTCAATTTTCTTACCTTTAAAATGTTGGATGTAATCAACCATTTTATCTGCATCACCCTTAGTTAATTTCTCCTTAAACTGAGGCATAGCAGTACCTGGACGACCATTTAAAATAGTTTCCGCAAGCATATAAGCATTTTTCTTGCCTGTTACTTTAGGGCGTAAATCTGAACCAACACCACCTTCGTGATTTGGACCATGACAACCTTGACACTCTTTTTCGAACATTTTTTCAACATTCATATTTGATGTTCCAGCAAATAGACCTGAACTTACTACTGCTAATGCAGCAGCTGATATAACTAATTTATTTAATCTCATTTTATTTCTCCTTAAAATTTGAATAACTAGCTGGCTCCAATGGAGCCTGCCGACTAGTCTAACCTTCTTGCTCTAAACGAGCTTTTTCTTGTTTGTAAATCCAAAACATTGGAAGTACAATAATTGTGTGTAAAAATAATGTCATAGTTAAAGGACCTTGGTTTAACCAACCAAAGAAACTTGGAACTACATCTACAAATGGTTCAAACATTTTGTCTCCTTATCTTTCGTGAGCTGCTGATTTACCAATTGAAAGTAAATCTGCAACTAGTACTAAGAAACCTATGAATGTAACGAATCCCATTATAAGTCTCCAATCCATACCTTGTGTAAACCATTCTCCAGCTTGACCATCAAAATAACCTGACCAAGTAGCACCCATTTGTGCACGAGAAACAAGAACTTGAACATAACCAGAAATAGTAAGTGCAACAGTCATTCCCATAACACCACCAGCAATCATACTAACAGCCCATACAGATTTCTTAGTTGATTTCATGATTTTAATACCATTTTTACCTTGAACTGCAAGATAGAACATACCAATTAAGATAGTTGCATAAGCACCAAAGAACGATAAGTGTCCGTGAGCTGATGTAAATTGTGTACCATGAGTATAAAGGTTAACTTGTGGTAATGTGTGGAAGAATCCCCAGATACCAGCACCTAAGAAGTTACCAAATGCATTAAGAACAAACCATGTAAACGCTGGTCTATTTGTAACAACAGACACTTCTTTACCTTGAGCATCTTGCTCACCTTGCATTTTACCCCAGTCATAAAGAACATGAACAAACATAGCTACAAGTGGTAATGGTTCTAGCGCACTAAATAATGCTCCAATTTCCCACCAGTACTCAGGTGTACCAATCCAGAAATAGTGATGACCCATACCTAATATACCTGAACCAAATAGCATTGCTACTTCAATCCATAACCACATTTCAACAACTTTACGATGAGCACCAATCATAGTGATTAGACCCCATGCAGCGATAGCACCAACGAAAACTTCCCAAGTTGCTTCAACCCATAGGTGAATTACCCACCACCACCAGAATTGATCAATAGAAATATTGTCAGTCCAAAACATACCAGCTAAATAAAGACCAGCAAATGCTAGCATATCAGCCATAAGTACAGTAACGATACCAGAACGGTTACCTTTCATTCCTGTTGCATAAAGGTTAAATACAAACCCAAGTGCTACAACAACAATACCTAAATCCGCCCAACGAGGTGCTTCAATATATTCACGACCCTCTGTAATAAACCAGATAGTAGTATCATCTGCCGGACCAACTTGAATAAATAAATATACTAAAATTACTACAACGATAGCTGCAACAAATACCCAGTATAAAAGTTTACCAAGGCCAATACCTACAGTTTCAATACCTGTTTCATCTGGTAATAACCAATAAACAGAACCAAACATTGCGAACACCATCCATACAACTAGTGCATTAATGTGTAAAATTCTCGCAATTGAGAAGTCTAATAATTCAAATAGAAAACCTGGCATTACATATTGAATAGCTGCCACAAGACCAAATAACAGTTGCGCACCAAAAATTATTGCAGCAAAAGTAAAATACCATGTTGCTAATTTTTTTGACTCTGTTGTTAAATAATTATTTGCCATGTATAGCTCCTTGCATTTTTCCAAAGTTTCTTGGGAAACCATTTGTGTCTATTGATGACATATGTTTTAAGAAAGTTACTAGACCCTTTGCTTCTTTTGCAGTAATACCAAGATTTGGCATCATACGAGCATGTGTAGGGTATTGTGATGGATGTTGTAAAAACTCTGCCATCGCTTCTTCTCTTGTATTTTTACCTGTCATCGCTTGCATTGATCCTTCTGGACCCCATGCTGGATCTAACCATGCTTTAGTTAAATCTGGAGCATAATATGCACCATTTCCAAGTAATGTATGACAATCCATACAGTTTTTAGCTTGAGAACCTAGTTTACCTAAGTGTAAAAGTTCTGCTGCTTCTTCTTCAGACCAATCATCACGGCCAAAAAATTTCTCTTTTTCTCCAATTACTGGAACTTCGTGCATACGCTTAGCACTCATTTCGTAAGTAATTTTGTAGTTAATAACTGTTGGTCCTGGAACCCTCTTTGTTACACCATTTTTTAAATCTGCATCACTACCCATTGTTATTTGAGGAATCGTATCAAACGTTAACCAAATAAGTAAAACAGATGCGAATCCTGTAATCCATGCTGCTGATCTTTGCCAGAAACGATTGTCACTCCATACGGATTTTTTAGCCACTGTAGCCTCCTATTTTTTATAAGTTGTTATATATAACACTAATGTTCATTTTCTTCATGAACTTCATGTTGCATGTAATAAACTGCATGTGGAAGTAATAACAAGCCAATTGCAGCTACTACTAAAGCCTTAGCTGTAAATTGATTGATATGAATTAAACTTCCCATTACATATATACAATAAGCTGTTAAGAGCCAAAATACATATGCTAATGGCATAAACCATTTATTTAATTTACCAACTTTTACAACTGTATATATACCAACATAAACTCCTCCAAATATAAGCACAAGAGTAGAAGATACAAATATTGCTAAAAAGTCTTCAGGTAAGATATCGTTAGTGATAATTACTTGTTCAACCATAATCATATCTCCTTAATTGTTATAATTTTTCAGAATCAAATGAATTTTATTGTAGTTATGATTAAATACAGTTGATATACATCAATTTATTTACTTAATAATATAATTTAAGGTTTAGTTTATTTTAATGTAACTTTATGGAACAGAAAAAAAGTCAATATATTCGTCGATTGACTTTTTTTTGAATTATGCGTAGTGAAGTATTGTAGAAAGAAGTACTGTAAATATAATTGTAGTGATTATAATAACTTTTCGTTTTTGACTCTCATCAAGGTTATATTTCTTTTCCATATAATCTCCAAGCTTTAAGCCTGGATATACAGAAAACATTAACATTGGTAGAGTCATTGCCAAAATTATTACTATATCTTGAATCATATTGTTAAACCTTTATGCTTAAGCTTTTTAAAGTATAAGATTATATCATAACATTAATTATATTTAACTATATCACCATCTAAAGATTTTAAGAAAGCTTCAAGGGCATCTAATTGATCTTTTTCTAATTCAACACCAATTTGATATTTACTCATATACTTTATAGCCTCTCTTAAACTTTTAACTATACCATTATGAAAATATGGCGCTGTTTTAGAAATATTTCTAAGTATTGGGACACGAAATTCTTTGTTCGCATTTTTTCCTAAAAATCCACCGATATTGGCAAATGGATATGGCTTATACATTTTAAATCTTATGGAGAAGTTTTTAACATCCCTACCTTTTGTTTTTTCATTAAATGTAGTGGTTAAGTTTAGTATACTATTATAATCTCGCAAAGGAAATTTTTGTATTCGTTGTCCACCAACTGATGTACCAAAATGGCACCCTTTACAACCCATATCTATAAAAAGGTTTAAGCCTCTTTTTTCTTGTTTACTCAAAGCATTATCATCACCATCTAAAAACTCATCAAATCTTCCACGAGTAACTAAAGTTTTTTCATAAACTGCAATAGCTGAAGTTACCTCATTAAAACTCATACCAGTTCTTTTTTCAATAAGCTTTGGAGTAGATGCCATCTCAAAATGTGCCTGCATTGGTCCTTTAGCTTGTTCACGCAATGATGACGCCCGTCCATCCCAAAAAAAATGTTTAGAATATGCGGTATTTAGTACTGTTGGAGTATTTAGATGCTTTGGATTTTTTTGATGCATATAGCCTATGGCAGTTGGTATAGAATCCTCACCACCTTTTTTAATATCGTGACATGATGCACAAGAGATTGTTCTATCAAGAGACAAATTTTTATCATTAAATAACTTACGACCAAGTTGTATTTTTTCTAAAGTCATTGGATTGTCTTTGTCATCAACTTGACTTTTTAGAGTTTCATAATCTAAAGGGATAGATTTTAAACCTTTTGATAGTGCTTTTTGTCTTAAACTTTCATTTGCATATAAAGATAAAAATAATAAACTAAACAATAATAAA
>Ga0256827_10001989_pt1 | contig 13172 bp, 10 predicted proteins | sample CV84metaG_FD_185977 | JGI IMG/M metagenome (GOLD analysis project Ga0256827, IMG submission 185977) | Hydrothermal vent microbial communities from East Pacific Rise, Pacific Ocean - CV84 | ecosystem: Environmental > Aquatic > Marine > Hydrothermal vents | place: Pacific Ocean: East Pacific Rise... | reverse complement strand
ATAAAAAATAATATAAGTTTACCTACAGCTATCGATGAAGGCAGAATAAAGGTATATATATCAAACCCATACAAAAACGATTTTTTTATCGATGATTTAGATATGCAACTATACATTAAATAATGAAAACACTTATTGTAAGCGCAACATATAACGAAATAAATTCACTAGTATCTAAACTGTTATTAAAAAAAGAATCAGATAGTTTTTATAATTCCAGTAATTTAGCTGTACTTATTACAGGCATTGGAAGTGCTTTTACAATATATAATTTAACAGAGCATTTAAACAATTGCAATTATGACCTAATTATTAATACAGGCATTGCCGGAACTTTTAACAAAAATATAAGTATTGGAGATATTGTTTCAGTTAAATCAGACTGTTTTGCCGATATTGGAATTGACGATAATGGCAAGTTTCTTACTCTCGCTGAAGCAAAACTAGTAATAAATGAACTAAGCCTTAAATTTTCAACAAAAAATATTGGCGAAGAATTACCTAAAGTAAGTGCAATAACCATTAATACAGCATCAGGTTCAAAAGAAAGAATTAATATGCTAATAAATAAGTTTAATCCCGATATTGAAACAATGGAAGGTGCTTCAGTTGCGTTTGTAGCAAATAAAAAGAATATACCGATAACACAAATAAGAGCTATATCTAATTATGTTGAACCACGAAACAAATCTAATTGGAATATAAATTTAGCTACAAATAATTTGAATACTTTTTTACTAAAACATTATTTATCTCCTTTAACAAATATCATAAATTAAATTTAAAAGTAAAAAATCATACTTTAGGGTGATATACAATTTATGTATTTTTTGTTCATTTGCAAAAACATAAACAATAAAGAAAAATGAAAATTTATAAACTAAGTTTTGCAATTTTATTCTTTCTAGGATTGAGTAATGTAAAAGCACAAGAAGCAATACCCGCCACAGGTGGAGATGCAAGCGGAAACAATGGTTCGGTAAGCTACACTATAGGGCAAATAGTATATACTACAAATGTAGGAACAAATGGGAATTTCGTTGCCGGGGGAGTGCAGCAACCGTGTGAAATACAGGTTATTGCAAGTATTCCTGAAGCAAAAAATATTTCATTAAATATTTCGGCATACCCAAACCCAACAACAAGTTATATAACTGTAAATGTTGAAAATTACGAAACAACAAACCTAGAATATTTAATTTTCGACACAAACGGAAAACTATTACAAACAGTTAAAGCAACAGGACAAGAAACAAAAATTAATACAAACAACCTTATCCCTGCAAATTACTTTTTAAAAGTATTAGATAACAAAAAAGAAATTAAAGTATTTAAAATTATTAAAAACTAAATTTAAAATGAAAACAATTTATATCATTTTAGTAGCAGCATTATTATTAACTGCAAATGTACAAGCACAAACACCACAAAAAATGACTTATCAAGCTGTTGTTCGCAACACAAGTAATAACCTTGTTGCAAATAGCAATATAGGCATACAAGTAAGTATATTGCAAAATTCGGCAACAGGAACATCAGTATATACCGAAAGACATTTTCCTACAACAAACAGTAACGGGTTAGTAACTTTAGAAATTGGAACAGGAACTGTTATTAGCGGAGATTTCAGTACAATTGACTGGGCAGCAGATATATATTTCTTAAAAACAGAAATAGACCTAAATGGTGGTGCAAACTATACAATTTCATCAACAAACCAACTACTTAGCGTACCTTATGCATTACACGCTAAAACTGCTGAAAGTATAATCGGCGGAGAAACCGACCCTGTTTTTACTTCGTGGGACAAAAGCTCAGGAATAAGTATAACCGAAAGCCAAATATCTGACCTGCAAAATTACTTAACCTCAGAAATTGATGGTGATGCCACAAACGAAATACAAGATTTACAACTGACAGGTAATACCTTAAGTATAACAAATAATGCAAATGCAACAAGTGTAGATTTAAGTACTTATCTTGACAATACAGATAACCAAACTTTAAGTAACGTACTTACCCAAAACAATGATGGAGGAGCAAAACAAATAAAAAATATAGCAGACCCAACAGATGCACAAGACGTAGTTACAAAAGCTTATGTTGATGCTCTTGAGGAGAGAATATTTCTTTTAGAAGGAGTAAGAGACTATGATGGCAATAAATATGAGATTGTTAAGATAGGAACACAATATTGGATGGCTGAAGATTTACGAGCAACTCACTACCCTAACGGAGATCCGATTCCGAATGTAACAGACAATACTGATTGGGAAAACCTTTATGATAACAACACAGATGATGCTTATTGCCTTAATTATGGAGGAACAGATTACGGTGCATTATACACCTACGCTGCTGCTATTGGAGACAATTGGGCTAGAGATAACAGTAGTATTAACGACGAAGGCGGACAAGGTGTATGTCCTGATGGTTGGCACTTGCCTACAGATGCAGATTGGATAATACTGACCAATTATCTTGGTGGAGAAACTGTTGCCGGAGGAAAAATGAAAGAAGTAGGTACAACGCACTGGGATTCTCCAAATGATGGTGCTAATAACAGTAGTGGCTTCACAGCTCTACCGGGAGGCTATCGTTGTGATTATGATGGTTTATTTAATGATTTAACTCATCTAGGCTATTGGTGGACTGCTTCAAATGATTTTGACGAACCCAAGTATCGAAGTCTGCATTATTATGGTACAGCATTGCAAACTGATAATCTGTATGGAAAATCTAGTGGTATGTCTGTACGTTGTATTAAAGATTAAATTTAGATTTGTATAATAATTATGATATTTGTTTGTAATTAACGTGAATTCGACTTAATGTTAAGTTGAACTCACGTTAATTATTATTATCTAAAATATCAAAAATTACGCCTTTTTATAATGCATAACGCGATTGATACAATTCTTTTATATTAAGTTTTTCGATTATAAATTTTATAAAAATCATAGCAACAACAATCATTTTGGCTCTAAAAAGCGGCATTCCTTCCATTTTTCGTCTTTCTTCAAGGCTACTTTTTATAAGCACATCATAAAGCGAGTAAAAATCGTTTATTAAACCCACGTTAATTAAAGTTAATTAACACGAGTTAAACATAAAATCATACTAAAGTACTATGTAAATTTTATTTTTTTTATTTTCTTTTGTAAAAACATAAAAATAAAAAATATGAAAAAACTATTTTTTACAACTGTAATAGTATTTGTAATAATTTCTCAAATATTTGCACAATCACCAGAAAGTTTTAAATATCAAGCTATAATTAGAGACGATGCAGGAACTGTACTATCAAATCAAATTGTTAGTTTCCAATTAAGCATAGTTGAAGGTAACCAAACAGGAACCTCTGTTTATACAGAAACATTTAATAAAACAACCAATACTTATGGCTTAGTTAATCTTAATATAGGCGAAGGAACGCCTATAATTGGTGATTTTTCAACAATTGATTGGGGAAATAATACCTTTTTCCTAAAGGTAGAACTAGACGAAACAGGAGGTACAAACTTTACACATATCGGCACGTCAAAACTAAACTCTGTTCCATACTCGTTACACTCTTTAAATACCGAAAAAATACAAGGAAAAATTGTATCAAACAATATGCCGGCAAATGGTCAAGTATTAAAATGGAATGGAACAGAATGGGCTCCTGCCGACGACAACACAACTGGAGGTTCTGGAGTTGATGGTGTTGTTGATGGCATAAGTTTTTCAGGTACAACAAATAAAACATTAATACTAAATAGAAGTAACGGCTTAACTCCTTTATCAGCAAGTTTTAACGATGAAGTTAACGATGCTGATGCTGACGCCACTAACGAATTACAAGTATTAAATTTTTCTAACGATACACTCTACTTATCTAATGGAGGTCAAATATTTCTAGGAAATTATAGTAACTTGTGGAATGCTCATGGAAATGATATTTACAATACAAATACAAAAAATGTAGGAGTCGGATTAGAAGACCCAATGGGCAAACTTGTTGTTCAGGGCGATTCTACAGGAAACGACACATTACCTCTTTTTGAAGTTAAAAATAAAAACGGACAAACTATTTTTGCCGTTTACGACGGTGGCGTACGTGTTTATGTTAGAGACGAAGGTGGGATGTATAACAATAACGATAAAGGTGGTTTTGCTATTGGTGGTTATCGCCTAGACAAAACCATTACAAACGAATATATGCGTGTTACTCCGGATAGCGTACGCATTTACATAAAAGAAAAAAACACAAATAAAAATAACAATGATAAAGGTGGCTTTGCTATAGGAGGATACCGCTTAGATAAAACTGTACCTGAAGAATATTTAAATGTTTATGCAGCCGATACAGCATATGTTTTAGACACAACCGCACAAATGCTTTGGTACCCTTTAAAAGAAGCATTTTTATCGGGTAAAATACTTGTAGAAGATGCCGATAGCGTTGGACAAAATTCTTGGGCAACAGGCTATGTAAGTAAAAGTATTGGTAACTATTCACAAGCATTAGGAAATCAAGCAATAGCTCGAGGCGAAAGCTCTACCGCAATTGGTTATCACGCAGTTGCTGACAGTGCTAACTCTTATGCTTTTGGTAACAATGCTCTAGTACAAAATAGAGGAAGTTATGCTATTGGTACAGAAGCAAAAGTAACTGGTATAGGGTCATATGCTATTGGAACAAGTGCCGAAGCTATAGGTGATTATAGTTTTGCTATAGGCTCTCCAGGTATTGATTTACAAGGTGATCCTGTGTCAGGTTCAAAAGCATTAGGTGATTATTCTTATGCCTTTGGTATGGGAAGTATTGCCAGTAGTAGAGGTGCCATTGCTTTTGGTACTCAAGACACCTCATCTAATTATTTCTCATTGGCAACAGGTTACCAAACAAAAGCAATAGGAGAAGCTAGTTTTACTGCAGGAGTTTTTACTAAAGCAATAGGGCAAGAATCTATAGCTATGGGCTTAGGTTCTATTTCAGATGGAGAATTATCTTTTACTTTTGGTGAAGAAGCAAAAACTTTTGCAGATGGTGCAGTTTCTATAGGATACAAAACTATTGCTAGTGGCCGTCAAGCAGTTGCTATGGGACATACAACAGAAGCAACTAATGATTATTCATTTGCTATAGGATTTGCTAATATAGCGAGTGCACATTATTCTGTAGCTATGGGGTATAATACAAAAGCAAGCGGGTCAGCAGCATTTTCTATTGGTTATAATACAGAGGCAAGTAGTTTTAATACTGTTGCTTTTGGAAATAATACCACAGCCACTTCCTCTAACTCAACAGCAATGGGTAGTCACACTAAAGCAAAAGGCGATCAAACAACTGTTTTGGGCGAATTTAATAATGCAAGTACACTCGACGAATTTACAATTGGACGATATAATGATACTACAATAGCATCTTATAATGGCACATATAATTGGACAAATACCGATCCTTTATTTTTAATAGGAAATGGTACTGACGATACAAACAGACACAACGCCATTACAATTCTTAAAAATGGAAATATGGGACTTAACGATAACACTCCAACACATACATTAACTATAAACTCATCTGCTTCACCTATCGATTCGTTAACTTTAAGACTAATAGGTCCACATAATTATGGATACGGAGCAATGTTAAATTTTGGTGATGGCAATTATGTTTATTTACAAGAAAATAACGATGATCAATTAAAAATATATGCAGATAAAGGTATGGAACTTAAAACTAACGCATCTTATAGTACAACAATAAATACAAACAAACTATACATACCCGGTTCATACAATGATGCCGTTGGAGCAACAAACAAAGCTCTTTATATTGACGATAATGGTTTAATAGGATTTTTGTCATCATCACGTAGATATAAAAAACAAATTAAAGATATGGAAAATATCGATTGGTTTTATAAACTTCGTCCTGTAAACTATTTATACAAAACCGATAAAAAAGGTATTAAACAATACGGATTAATTGCAGAAGAAGTTGAAAAAGTAAACAAACTATTTGTTTCATATAATAAAGACGGATTAGTAGAAACAGTAAATTATAATCAGTTTATTTCACCAATGATAAAAGTAATACAAGAACAAAAAAAAGAAATTGAAAATCTAAAAGCAGAAAATTTTGCAAATAAAACAATTTCGAAACAAAACAAAAACGAAATTGAAAATTTGAAAGCAGAGATAGAACAACTTAAACAAGTATTAGAAGTTAAAGCTCAAAAATAAAATTTTAAAAGAGGCTGTCTCAAAAGATAATTATTTGCGTCATTGCGAAGAGGAATGAATAAGCAATCTGTTAATACTTAACAGTTTATAATTTACAGATTCCTTCGCTTTGCCTGCCTACCGGCAGGTAGGCTCGGAATGACGACTTTTGAGACAGCCTCTTTTTTATTATCTCAATATTTTACGTACAAAAGCTACAGTAAAATAAGCCATTAAGAAAACTCCAACAAAGCCTTCGGTAGCCGCAATCCATCGGTCAATACCTATTGGACAAAAATCGCCATAACCAACAGTTAGATAAGTTATTGCACTAAAATAGAAAGAATCGCCAATACTTGTAAGTAGGTTTATTTTCTCATCTTGGCCAGAGAGTATTCCCAAATTAAACACTTGCATTAAAACAAAAATTAAACTAAAAAATACATAAGAAATAACCATACTTAAAAGTACTCTTATTGGGTCAGTAGCATAAAGTCCTGCCCAATCAAAAACCAAAACCCTAAAATAATACGAAGGATAACCCCATAATTTATGTAACGAACTTTTATTTTTTAGTTCTTTTAAAATTACTTTTTCTTCAAAACGTTTAAATTCTATATATGCTTTATCCTCGAAATCATACTGTCCAATACTATTAAAATTCTCTTTTAACATTAAAAACTGTTCAGCTTTTTCCTCAAGACCTGTATCTTTCTGATTTTTAATAATGTTATCTACATTATTTTTATACCAATCAATATATACACTTCCAAGCAACCGCAAACCTGAAAAGTTAAAACTTTTTATTTCAACCTGTTCTTTATATGGTTTTAAATCAATAATATCACGTACAATTGCATCAGATAAATTTAAATCAGCACAATATTTTACACGTAAATCAAAATAATTATCTAAATGGCATGATTTAAACGATAGTTTCTTAAAAACGGAGCCTTTAAAAAGCGATAAATCTGAATTAAAAATTGTATTATCAAAAATTAAATCTGCTTTTTCATATATTACATTTTCAAAATTTATTTTACCTTCTCCAAAAACAGTTTTTTTGAATGTAATTTTACCTTTTTTTAGTTCTGAACCTTCAAAATCTACATCACCTGAACCAAAAATAGTTTTGTTAAAATTACATTTTCCTTCGCCAAATTCAACCATACGAAAATCTACAATACCATCGCCAAAATTTATTTTTTCGAAATTTATATTTCCTTTTCCAAATTTTGAATAATGAAAATCTACTTTTCCTTTTCCAAAATTTGAAATTTTAAAAGAAACATCACCTTGACTAAAATCGGTATTAACAAAATTTACATCACCATTACCAAAATTTACATTATCGAAAAGCACTTTACCTGTACCAAAATTACAAAATTGAAAGTTTTTATCACCTGTTTTAAATACCGAATTTTTAAAAATTGTATTTCCCTCACCAAACTTTGCATCATAAAAACTAATATTGCCATCGTTATAAAAACAGTATGAAAAATCGTTAATCTTTTTAGCAAACTTTGTATTAGAAAAATCTAATTTACCTTTTATAAACGCACTAAATTTAAATGATAAATCATCGCAAAGAAATTCGGCATTACTAAAATCTGTGGCATATTGAGCTTCAAAAACCGTATTTTTAGCACTAAAATTAGTAATAATAACTTTATCATCTTCCGATAATTTATTTGATTTTCTAAAATCTTTTAACGAAAAATTCTCAATATAACACTCATCAACATTTATAGTCTCTTTGTTTTTTATTTTTGTGTAAATCTCATCAGCACTAACAAAACCTAATTCTTTATATAAAATTTCTTTTTTATAATCGTCATAAAAAGTAATAGCAACAGTACTATCAAATTTAGCACCTGCTGAATTTTCAAATTCACGATGTTTTATTTTTGTTTTGTAAGTGGAGAAATCTGTAATCATAATATTAATTTATTGCTAATACTCTGTTTTATTTTCCATGTCAATCCATTTATTAAAAACTTTTTTGGCTTCATCTTGCAATAGTTGAACAGTTTTCAAACTACGTTTTTCGAAAGGCAAATCTATTTCTCTGTAAATAAATTCATCATCAAAACCAGCATCTTTTGCATCAGTTTTATTTGCTGCAAAATGTAATTTATCAAGTCTTGCCCAATAAATTGCACCCAAACACATTGGGCATGGTTCACACGAAGAGTATATTTCGCAACCAGACAGGTCGAATGTATTTAGTTTTTTTGCAGCTAACCTAATTGCATTAACTTCGGCATGAGCAGTTGGGTCGTTAGTATTTGTAACAGAATTACCGGTAGCAGCAATAATTTCACCATCTTTTACTATTACAGCACCAAATGGACCTCCGCCTTTTTTAATATTCTCAGCCGATATTTCAATTGCTTGTTTTAAAAAATCACTATCTTTTTTCATTATTAAAATATATGTGTTTTAACGAATTATAAAATTACAATTTTTTTTTGAATTTTTTATACCTGAAAATACACCATTTTTTTTTAATTTAAGAATGTTATTAATAAATTGCAATAAATTAAATAAAATATGTTAAAACAAGGATTACATCAGAAACAACTTCAGAAATTATCACCATTACAAATACAGATAATTAAGCTATTAGAATTGCCGACAATAGAATTGGAGCAGCGAATAAAAAAGGAGTTGGAAGAAAATCCTGCATTAGAAGTTAACGATGAGGCTGATATTACAGAAAAGGATGAACACAAGGAAACTAATGAAGAATTTTCGCTTGAAGATTATTTAAACGAAGGCGATATTCCGTCGTATAAATTATTATCAAAAAACTATTCGGCAAACGATGAACATAAAGAAATGCCAAATGTTTCTGGTGTCGATTTTAAAGAATCGCTTATCGCACAATTAGGTATGAGGCGTTTAAATAAACACGAGTATGCCCTTGCCGAATACTTAATAGGTAGTTTAGATGACGATGGTTTTTTACGTAGAGATTTACAAAATATTGTTGACGATTTGGCTTTTAGTCAAAATATAATGACTGACGAAGAAACTCTTGAACGTCTTTTAAAAATAATTCAAGATTTTGACCCTGCCGGTGTTGGAGCACGAAGTTTACAAGAATGTTTGCTTTTACAACTAGACAGAAAAAATGAGCAAGATGATGAAAATATTAAAATTGCAAAAATAATTTTAGAAGAAATGTTCGATGCTTTTACAAAAAAGCACTACGATAAAATAACAAAAAAACTTAACATTACCGATAAGCAACTTAAAGAAGTTATTGGAATAATTACAAAATTAAATCCAAAACCAGGAGGTTCATATTCCGACCCATTGTTTAAAATGGTTCAACATGTTACACCTGATTTTATTTTGGAAAACGAGAATGGAAATTTAATTTTATCATTAAACTCATCAAGAGTTCCACAATTAAACGTAAGCCGTTCTTATGCTGATATGCTTATTGATTATGATAAAAATAAGAATAATAAAAGTAAAGACCAAAAACAAGCTATAACATTTATTAAGCAAAAATTAGACTCAGCAAAATGGTTTATTGATGCAATAAAACAGCGTCAAAACACGCTTTTAAGCACAATGAACGCAATTATTGAGTTTCAAAAAGAGTATTTTCTTACTGGCGACGAATCTACATTAAAACCAATGATTTTAAAAGATATTGCTGAAATTACAAATTTAGATATTTCAACAATTTCGAGAGTAGCAAATAGTAAATATATACAAACAGATTTTGGTATATTCCTTTTAAAATCGTTTTTCTCTGAAGCAATGTACACTACTGATGGTGAGGAAATTTCGTCAAGAAAAATAAAAGCATCGATAAGTAAATTAATAAAAAATGAAGACAAAAGAAAACCTCTTACTGACGATGCTTTAGCAAAAGAATTAGAAAAATTAGGATATAAAATTGCACGAAGAACAGTCTCAAAATACAGAGAACAACTAAATATTCCGGTAGGAAGACTACGTAAAGAATTGTAATATTTTTTTTACACAATATTAACTGTTAATTAGCGTTTTATACTAACACAAATACCCACTAAAATTAATGTAAAATAATAAAATTGTAAGCATTAATAAATTTTTTATATATTTGTAGTTGGTGAAATAATTTATACTATGAAAAAAATATCTATTTTAAGCATTGTTACATTAGTAGTTTTTGGAAGTTTTTTTGGTTGTAAACCAAAAGATAATCAAGAACCAAATATTTTCTTTTCTTCAGATGTAGAAACATCTCAGGATTGGGTTTTACAAGAATATTACGAATTGCCATCAGCTACAGCTTCTGATAATGTGGACGGTGACATTAGTAAAAAAATAACATTAAGCAATAATTTAGTTTTTTACGAACTACGTGATAACGATACAATTCCTGGTCAAACAGTATACTCATTAGAAAATAAAATTAAAAATGGAACTAAAGGTTTTGTAGGTAAAGCCGGCAAATATGCAATTGTGTATAGTGCAACTGACAAAGCAGGAAATACTGGCTCAAAAACTTTAAATATTAATGTTTTAAATAGTTTAAACGATTGGTCTCTAAACGCTAGCGGAGATAAAATCAACTACATGGTTAGTAGAAAATTTATTACTGGAGACCAACTTAGAATTGGAGGAGTTTACAGTGATGATAGTCAAGAAGACGAATATTCTTGGGATGATGGTTATAGTAATGTAGGAGGTAAAGCTGTTACAACAACATTATCGCCTGATAAAAAATACAATTATAGACTTAAAATTTCAAAAATAGGTAATATCAGTGGATTGTCTATGTATGTCGACTTTAACAGATTTAGTAGAGTTGTAAATTTTATAGATTACGAAACAGGAGTAGTACAAGAAATGTCAAAAGTTAATGGAACTTATGTACCTACAGAATTTGTGTATGTAATAAATCAAGAAGATGGCGTAAACGAATATAATCCCGAATTAAAATCGTTTACTGTTACATACCAAGTGGAAAGATGGAAATTAGATTCTAACGGTTCGAAAATTGTTGATGGTAGAAATTGGTCATCAGACCGAAAATGTACTTACCAAGAAAGTTACATTCCTGAATAAACATTTTAATAATACACTAAAATATAAAAAGAGGTTGTTTCAAAAGGTACATTTTTGTCATTTTTAACCTGTCTGCCGGTAGACAGGTGTAGTGAAGAGTCTATTAAAAGTTGAAAATAACAAATATAGATTCTTCGCTTTGCTCAGAGTGACAATACAAAAATACTTTTGAGACAAGCTCTTTTGTTTTAAACACAATTTTGTTTATATCTTTTTTTCTATTGTAAATATCAAATTACGATTATATATAATTTAGCACTGTATAAAAACATGAAAAAGCATGCCTTATCGTAGGTTACCAAATACAGATACAAAAAGACTGAAAGCTATTAGAACAATAATATCAGCATCAGAGGATTTACCGACTTTTAAACTCCCATTTTCTTTTAAATCGCTTCAACAAGTTAAATCTATTTTACCAAATTTTGAGCGTGAAATAATTCTGCAAAAAGAAGCATTAAAACACCAAGTTAGTAGACAAAAAGAATACACACAAGCAATTAAAAAAGCTAGGCTTTACGTATCTCATTTTATTCAAGTATTAAATATGGCAATAACCAGAGGCGATTTACCATCTAGCACACTAAAATTTTACGGACTAAAATCTAATAGACTACCCTCTATTTCAAACGAAAATAGTTTAATAAGAGTTGGTAGAAAAATAATTGAAGGCGAACGTGAACGAACTTTAAACGGAGGTAATCCTATTACAAATCCTACAATTGCACTTGTAAATGTTAGGTTCGAAAAATTTTTAGAACTGAATCAACATCAGAAAGTTATAAAAGAAAATTATATTAGAGCAAGTAATAATGTAGCAAAATTAAGACCCGAAATTGATAAACTTATACAAGCTATTTGGAACGAAATAGAAGGCTTTTTTGGCAACCTGCCTGATGATGGCAAGCGAGAAATGAGCAAAAGTTTTGGTGTTGAATATGTTTTCAGAAAAAGTGAATTAAGCTCTGATGTTGAAGAACCTATTGAGAAAACCACAGAAGAGGAAACTAATAAAAAAGTTAGTGACGACCCTGTTCAGTATTCTATTTCTTTTTAATTTTTAATTATTAATTGAACTAGAGTTTTCAGATGTTTCTTTAAATATTTTTATTATTCTTTGTTTTAATTTGCCATCTTTTTTTAATTCATCAATAAATTTATCTGTGTATTTATAACTCGGTAGCATTTGTGATATACTCTCGTTTTTAAGTGAATCGCTTATATCTAAAGTTAGTATTAGCAAAAGTTTTGGTAATGAATATGTGCTAATATAATAATGTGGTCGCCGTTCTGTGTGTAGGCTATTAGTAAAAAGCATACTGTTTTCTTTTAAATTTTTAAGTATCTTATCATAAACTTTTTTAGTTTTACTTTTTTGCATATTTCTAAATTGCTTATCATTAAGTCTATATCTTTTGTATATTCTATCATGATCCCAAAGATAACAAACAAGAAAATTACTACTTTCATTATTATATATATCCTTAATTATAAATGTTGTTCCCCATTCTGTATTCACTTTTAGTTCTTTAACAATAGGTAGTTTTTTTATGTAATTAGCAAGGCTGTCCAATGCAACATATTCGTGATATTGACCAAGATAATAATGTCGTACCGTTGAAAAAAAGGGCTTAGGATAATTATCTATACGCTTATTCAATAAATCGTCTAATGTACTGCTATCATTTAAAAATTCGTAATAATTTGGTAGTTTATGCACCTTATAGTTAATAGTATCGCTATAAGTGTAAATAATTTTATTATTTATACTTATAGTAAAATTATTTAAATCTATTCTATAAGGCGGTTCAATATATTTACCATCAATAAAAACAAAGCCTGAGTTAATAGGCTTTGTTTTTTGCTTTTGGGCAAAACTTGTT
>Ga0256827_10001988_pt1 | contig 13173 bp, 10 predicted proteins | sample CV84metaG_FD_185977 | JGI IMG/M metagenome (GOLD analysis project Ga0256827, IMG submission 185977) | Hydrothermal vent microbial communities from East Pacific Rise, Pacific Ocean - CV84 | ecosystem: Environmental > Aquatic > Marine > Hydrothermal vents | place: Pacific Ocean: East Pacific Rise... | reverse complement strand
TAAAAGTCGAATAGAAGCATACTCTTGCCACTTTAGCTCTTTAAAAAGTGTTTGGTTCTCTGTTATCTGATGATAATAGGTTAAAGCCTCTTGTCTAATATCTTTTAATATCAACTCCCTTAAAGATTTTTTTGCCTCTTTAGCATCTTTTGCACTATAAAATAGCTCTACTATCTCACCATTTTCATTAATAATAGTTTGAATAATTTTATTGATATTTGAAATATCATTTTTTAATAATGTTACCATATCTATTTCCTTTTATTTTTCTCTTATATTAAATCCTATTTGATTAACATATCTTCCCCAAGTTCCAATGACATCTTGCCCTAATGTTCATCTATATGCGAATAAAAAAGATAATTTCATTAATATTATAAGTAAATAAAATTGGACTTTTTAGATTTTAAACTTCTAATCTTTCATTAAGTAATAACTTTATAAAAGAACAAAATTATATAAGAGCATTCCCCTACTCTTTTCCCATCTCTCGATTAAACCCTTTTAAACGACCCAAAAAAACCAAATAAACCATCTCAGAAATAGCATCATAGGGTTTCAAATCTACATTCTTCTCTTTAGATTTATTTCGTATATCAAACTCTTTCAGATAATAATCTATAGGATACTTATCTACATGAAAATAGACCCGAAAAGAGTCCTTATAGAGAACAAACTGCTTATCATGTTTGTGGTCTAAAGTTTTGGAAATTAAAGAGAAAGAGTAAATTCCTACAAAACTAAACTCTGCATCTATTCCCCTAAAATCTTTTCTTAAGTTTTTAATAACTTCTGGAGAGTTAATCTTTTGACAATGTTGATTGCTATTTGAAATACTACCCTCAGAAGAACAGTAATCTTTATAAAATTCAATATAGCTATCTAGATTAGCATAATATTCTAAAAAATCTCTTATTTTAATTCTATTAATTCTATATCGCATGGTAACTTTTATCTTTGCCTTATCAACACGATTAACAGAAAACTTGGTTGTACGATGTTTTTTTAGATGATTATATAATTTTCTATTTTTTCCACTCAACCCTTCAAGAGAGACAATTTCAGGAAGAATACTATAGTTTCGATTAGCATCACTCTTCTTTAGGTACTCAGAAGGAACAACTGTTAACCCTTCAATATAACGGACAAATCTATGGGTACTAATATGCTCTTGATAATGTAAAACTATCTTTTTGAAATAACCTGTTTTATACGAAAAAGTTTTTATAGGCATATTACTACGATGCTCTAAAATATCAAAATCATCAGGAGCAGTCAAACTTGATTTATAAAAAAAACTCATAATCCAATAGAAAAACTTATTTCCTAAATACTTCAATGAAATCCAAACTTTTCTACCAAAAAGTAACAGTAAAAAGATAAACAATCCACCATAAAAAGTCAAACTGGCACAAAAAGCCTTTGACCAATTATCATCATCTGCCCAATGCAGATTAAATACAACACCTATATTAGGATTATCTTCAAAAAAATCTTTAAATGTTCCAACAGAACTGATTGCATCGGGTAAAGCAAATAAAACTGTTGCTAAAATTGCAAGAATCATAATAAAAAACTTGCTATCTTCACTAATTCCAAGCTTGTTTTCATTGCTCTTTATTAACGAATCAATATCCTCTTTATCATGGTTATTGCTTTCATAATGCTTTATCTCTTCTAATTCACTATAGGTACGATTAGAGTGGTAAAGTTTTAAAATATCATTAAGTGATTTTGTTGTCTCTAGAAAATAAGCCAAAAGCGACTTCCACTCATTATAATAGAGAAGTTGGGTAATATCCTCTTTCTCATTAATCTGCCCCAAGGAGCTTACATTCCCAATTGCAATATAATAGGCACTCTGAAGAGCATTATCAATCTTCAAAAAAAGTGGCTTTTTCGAAATTAACAGTTGTACATAATTCTCTATCTTCTCTTCTGACCACTTTTGAAAGACTTGATTATTTTTATACTTATCATCAATAGCAGAGGTATCTTGTGGGGTCATAAAGATAATTTTTCCTGTTAAACCTTCTCGTACCTCTTTAATACTTTTAGTAATTCTGTCAAAATATTTGGCTGAAACAACCGTATTTAAAAATTTAGAGATTGCCTGTTCTTCATAACAATCTAAAACAATCTTTTTATGTGTATTCTCATCCAAATTATCTATATTATTGGACTTTTTAAAAATATCACTAATATGTAGCTCTGTACTCTTTTGATTTAGTGTCTTGAAATCATAATATTCATCATATTTAACCTCATATTTATACTCTTGTAATTTTAATATCTTACTTTGAATATTTAAACTACTAAGATTAACATCAATATCATTCGCTTCATAACATGCCTCAAGAATAAAATCTTCTAAACGAACCTCTTTCTCTTTTGTCTGTTTTCGATTAAAAGATTCATGATTCAAATGGTCATTTAAAAATGTCTCTTTTAATACATCTTCTTGAGTTTCGCTTAAAAGTGGGTAGTTATTTTCTTTTTTAAAGAGTTCAAGAATTAAACGTCTATCTAAGGCTTTATCCTCTTCTAAATTTAGACTGTTTTTAAATTCAAAATAATAAAATCCAAACTCATTAAAAATAAGTTCACCTGTTCGTTTACTATTTTTAAATTTAAACTCTACTTTTCCCCAATAACCAATACTATTTGTAACGGGATAGAGATGAATTAAAGGATTAAGGTTTTTTATATCTGAAGGTATGCGTTTATCATATATCTCTAATCGACACGCTTCAATTATCTTATTATCTTCTAAAAAAAGGGTTAACTCCTTTAGAAATAAATTTTCACTACTGGGCTTATCACTACTGTAGTATTCGTCGAAATATTTGGGAAGCCACAAGAGGTAGAACGAGTACTCTTTCATATAAATGCTCCATATTCAATAGATAATATCAACTTTAACATAAAAGTAAACAAAGAGGCATAAAAAGTGTATTTTATTTACACTTTTCCACCAACAATTCCTCTGTTAGTGGTTTATATGAATCATATAAAAACAGTTACTGTGATTAAACCAAAGAATTTAATCCAAACATTTACTTATACTTCTCCTTTAACTCTGCTAAATAGGCAATTACTCTCTGCTGATAGACTCTATCTTCCTCTTCATCAATACACGCTTGAAATTTTAATAGAGCCTCTATATCTATCTTAGAGACAAAACGCTTTACAGCTTTGCTCTCCTTCTCTACTTGAAAGATTAAATCTTCAAAATCTAAACCATTATCTGTTTTAATTTTATCAAAATACTCTTTCACAGCCTCTACCAAAATTTCTGAACGCTCTTCATCATTATTATAAATATCACAAGCTGTTTTATAAAGAAGTTCCTCTTCACATTTGGTGATTTTACCATTAACGGCAACCACCAAAGTTAAAACTTTAGCCCGATATTCTAAAGAGTTATTGTGATACAAAAGAAGCTCACGAAAAACCTTCTTCACTTTTCTTCTAATTTTTTTATACAATCATTCTCCTATGATTTTAATAAATCATGTACCGAAGCTAAAGGGTCTTTTCCATTTAACATGTTATAAACTTCATTAGCAATAGGCAGATAGATACACTCTTTTTGAGCAATATTAAAAAGGGCTGTAGTGGTAGGAATTCCTTCGGCTACCTCTCCTAACTCCTCTAAAATCTCTTCTAAACTTTTACCTTTCGATAGACCAAGCCCAACACGATAATTTCTAGAGAGCTGAGAACTTGCCGTTAAAAATAGATCTCCTGCTCCCCCCAACGATAGAAAAGTTTCAGTTTTTGCCCCAAAATGCTCACCAAAACGGCTCATCTCTACAAGCCCCCGTGAAATCAGTGCTGCACGAGCATTATTCCCCAGCCCCAAACCATCACAAAGACCACCTGCAATGGCAATTACATTTTTATATGCACCTGCAACCTCTGCACCAACCACATCATTATCAACATAACCTTTTATAAAATCAGGTAGAGCATTTGCATAAGTCTCTGCTAATGCTTGATTGGTTGAAGAGATTTTTAATGCAGTAGGGAGTGACTGTTGAACCTCTGTAGCAAAAGAGGGTCCAGAGATATAAGCCAATCTATCATCAGAAATGAACGAACCATAAACCTCATTTAAAAAAGCACCTGTCGAAGTCTCAATTCCTTTTGATGCTACCAGAATATTTTGTCCTCTATCTTCAAAATTGCTCTCCATCCAAGAGCGTACAGCCTGTGCAGGAATTGCTAAAATTAAATATTGATGATTTAAAGCTTCATCCAAAGAGACATAGTTCTCTATCTCTTTTGGCTTACGTGAATTTATCTTTACCTCATTGTGTTGACTATAAGCGTGATAAAGTGCTTGTCCCCATTTACCTGCTCCAATAATTGCTAGTTTCATTTAACCTCCAACTCTATTTTATAATTTAATATAATCTTCAAATTTTTCTAAGTCTTTATTATATCCTATACAGACAATAGTATCACCAATATCAAAGCGATTTTCTAAACCACTTGTTATAAATATAAACTGATTACTTAATCTTTCATCAATCATACCAACTAAAATAACACCATGCCTTGTAAAATCAAAATCATCAACCATAACTCCATCCAAAGATGAGCCTTTAGGAATTTTCATCTCTTTAAAGGAAAAATCCTCATCAGAGCTTAAAAGTCGTTCTACCAATTTTGTGGCAACAGGCTTATGTAAAATATTATGAATTCTATTTGCACTAACCTGATAAAGGTCTATAATTTTACTCGCCCCTGCCATTTTTAATTTTTGTGTTGTATGAGGTGAATCAGAGAGTGCCACAACAATAGCCTTTGGAAAAAGTTCATGAAGAGAAAGTGTCAAAAATACATTTAAATAGTGGTCATCCATGACACAAATCAGATAATCATTCTCTTTAACTTCTAGTTTCTCTAATTCTATATCATCCGTAACATCCAAAAGTTTAACATTGGTATAACCATCATTTAATGCCTTTTTATAAGCCTCTTTTTCATTAACAACAATAATGAAACTCATCAATTTATAGCCCAATTCATGAGCCAAAAAGAGACGCTCTTGACTATATCCAAACATAAAAGCTTTCTGTTTAAACATATCGAATCTCCTCATATAGTGTTTTAAAGTGTTCAATACTAACTTTACGACCCATCAGTAATAAAATATCCTCTTCTTGAAGATGAAGTCGCATTGGTGGATTAAAAATAAACTCTCCTGAACGTCCTACCTGAAGCCCTATACAGAGCAGTTTATGCTCTTTAAAATTGAGTTCATCAAGCTTTTTACCCACCAATTTTCGATGATAAATCACGTTAATCTCATCAAGTTGAGCCAAATGTTGACCTGTTAAAATGGCATAAATAGCTTTATACATAACAGGTTGAGTAATTGCAGAGAAGAGCATTCTATTGGCAATAAGACTTGGCATTACCACACTGTCTGCACCTGCAAGTTTACATTTTTTTGCAATTTTATCGGTACTGGCTCGTGTAATAACTCGTATATGAGAAGAGAGTGCTTTGGCATTTAAAGTAATATAGATATTTGCAATATCGCTTCCTGTAAGTGCCAAAAGTGTAATTTGAGCATAATTGGTATTGAATTTTGCAATAACATCATGCCTACTTGCATCTTCATGAATCGCACTGTATCCCTCTTTTATCGCCTCTTCAACCTTCTCTCGGTCATTATCTATCACAATATAACGTCGTTTATACTCTGTAGCATAATGTTTTAGAAACATACGGGTCATCTGACCATAACCACAGATAATCATAAACTCTTCATTTTTATTAATCTCTTCAACAATTCTATTCTCTTTTAACTCAGTTAACTTTTCAGAAAAAGCCGAAACAATAACCGAAGTTACAAAAGAAATCATTGCAATTCCCGTAACAATAATTGCCATCGAAACTACCCTACCCTCGGGTGTTACAGGAGATATATCTCCATATCCAACCGTAGAGATGGTAATTAATGCCCAATAGAGTGCATCAAAAAGAGAGTTAATATTATCATTCTTCTGCTCCTCAAATACATAAATTGCAATTCCTGCTGTAATGGTAATAAAAAGAACAAGAAAAAGAAGAGTAAAAAGTTCAAACTTTTTACTAGATAAAACACTTAAGAACTGATTAATACTTTTAGTATAACGCAACAGTTTAAAAACACGAAAAAGCACAAAAATACGTAAAACCCTTAAAGGGCGATAGGCAGGAAGAATCGCTAAAAGGTCAATAATTGCTGTAGGAGAAAAAAAGTAATTAACTTTACCTTTCAAAACAATCTTTGTCGGTTTCCAAAGTGAAAATTTACGATTTAAAAACTGTGATTCACCATACTCTTTAACCACCAAAGTATGCCAATCATTATAAACCCATAAACGTGTAAGATACTCAATGGTAAAGATAATAGTAACAATATAAATATCAAAAAAATCCATCCACGCAGGAACATCATGCTTAACCTCATATACAAGAATCGTAATAGAGACAATAATCAATGAAATCATAAAAATATCAAAATATTTCTTATAATGATAATCTTGATTTTGAAGAAAATTTGAAGCAATCTCTTTTATATTCTTATAGGAGGTTGACCTATTAAGAAAAAAAGCAAATTTTATAATAATGTTTTTAAGCATATCAACTCCTTTGGTTTCTATTATAAAGGAGTTGTGCTTTGAAGAGTTTTAAATATTTAAGACTAAAAAATCTTTAGGAACTCTATGTAGCAGTTTTAAAATAAGATTAGAAGACAGAAAAAGCTCTATCTCTTCAGGGGACATTACAACCAATTGGGTATCACTTTTTTCAATATATTCTACTAAATCTTCTTCTAACCCTCGATTCTCTTCAAGAAAATCTCCTGTTATATTAAAATCACTCTTATAACTTTCAAAGAGTGCTTTTTCTCTCTTTTTCTCTTTTTTATTTATCTCCATATCTATGTTACTAACAATAGGAGCAATTCTAAGATGATTGTCTTCCATTAATGAAGTATCTACAGTAAAACGATAATCATGAACAATTCTAACTTCAGCTGTAGGGAAGATATGCTGTGTTGCTTTAATCATCTCCACTGTTTTACTCTTTAAATCAATAGGGAGCAGTATCTTTGAATAACTTTTAACTTTATTTTTTACTATCCAAAAACTATAAGGTGTTTTATGAAGTAGTTTACTATTAAGTTCTTCATGATAAGCTGTAATAAAAAGAATATCTCTGTTCTCTTTTCCATACTCTATCACTTGGTCAAGAGTATCATCAACCAATACCAAGATTGAAGATCTTTGATGAAGATTTAACATCTCTAATTTCTCTTGAATACGCTTTTTTATTCTTTTTTTATCTATTTTATCTTTAGATATTTTTTCATCTGATAAAAAATAATCTGGAAGTTGAAAAAGTGGTTCTTCATGTACAAAAAGTACCTCTAACATAGTTTGATGTTGATTAGAAAAAGTTACAGCTTTTTCTAAGAGGCTATCTATTGCTTCTATCTCATTTAATATAACAACAACACGTTTAAATATATGTTTCATTCTATTGCTCCTCTATCTTTAATTGATTTTTACAAATATCATCTAATCTTATTCTTTGCATTCAAGAATAATAACACATTTTACAATTATAAAAAGAGTTTTCCATAAAAAAATAACAGATTTTTTACTTTAAAAGTGATATACTTCTTTAACTTTTAACAATGGAGTAATAAAAATGAATAAAATTAAACTTTCTTTAACCGTAGTAGGAACACTATTTTTAACCTCTTCCCTCTCTGCAATTGAAATGACTGACTATAAAGTAATTGAGGGTACATACGAAGAAGCATATATAAATGGAGCGTTAACTATTGAAGGAGGAAATCAACCTCAAACAAGCTACTCATCTCATGCAGATGCAAAATTTAAAACCATTCATACCACAGCTCCATACTCATGGGAACTTAATGCCGTGGCAAACAGCGATTTTTCTAAAGGTCCAAATGATGATGATAAATCTGAAGATAGTTATAACAGTTTAGTTAATGGACGTTTTGATAAATATTTAAACAATGATGATACTATATTTTTATATGGTTCTGGAGATTTAGGATACAGAAAACAAGTTACAGCAGATGATGCCGATGATCCATTTGCAAAAATTGGTGCAGGGGCAGGTTATGGACGAATGTATGATGCAACACCTCTTGCTGTTGCACTTAGAATTGTCGAAGATTTAACTGCATATAAAATTATTAAAAAACCTGTATCAGATGAGGGAATGATTGCATTGGCAAAAGTCATTGACCTAGAAGATGAGTATCAGAGTAAATATGGTTTCAATGATTATAAAAAATATTGGTATGCAGATATGGAAAAATCTTTAAAAAGCTCAGGTGCAATTGATAAAGATAGCGTTGGTACATTTGGAGTTATAAGAATTAATGAAATTATTGACCTAGAGAAAATTTCTGGTAGATTCCATGGATGGAAAGTAAGAGGAGGATTGGGTCAAATTCTCTCAAACTATGATGGAAAAAGTGAATCAACAATAGCCAATGCAGAGTTTCAATATGGTCTTCCAATAGGTTATCAGTCTCAATTTACAGAAAGAGCAAACTTATCAAAAATTTTAGACAGTGATGAGGCTATTGATTTTCAATTTTCAAACAGTGCAAGTTATACTTATGAGATTGCAGATAGAATTGATTGGGAAAATCAGTGGACACTTGGATTTGACAAATACTCTCATGGAGATGATGTTATAACAAACTCATTTACAACAGGGTTTAGATACTATTTAGCCAATAGATTAACATTTGATACAACTCTATCTTTAACAAAAACAGATGGAACAAACGGAAACAGTGTCGAAACAAAAGCTTGGAATAAAAAATTAATTTCAACCATTCGTTATCGTCTTAAATAGAACATTAAAGCTTCTCTTTTCAAGAGAAGCTTTTCTTTAATTTTATGACAGTCTCTCTCTTAAAAGCTCATTTACTTTTTGAGGATTTGCAGAACCTTTACTCGCTTTCATGGTTTGCCCAACAAAGAACCCAAATAATTTATCTTTTCCATCTTTAAACTGCTTTACTTTATCAGGATTTGCCTCTAAAATAGCATCAATAATCTCTAAAATTGCACCATCATCACTTACTTGTGCCAAGCCCATAGAGTCAATAAGTCCTGCAATATCTTCATCTTTTTCCATTAAAACATCTAAAATATCTTTTGCACCCTTACCACTGATTGTTCCATCATCAATTTTAGAGACCAACTCTCCAAGCTTAGAGGCAGATACAGGAGAATTCGAAATATCAAACTCTGTCTTTTTTAAACGCCCTAACAGTTCGGTAGTGAGCCAGTTTACTGAAGCTTTTGCAGTTGCACCTGTCTCTAACATTGCTTCAAAGAAATATGCCAACTCTTTTTGAGAACACAACACCAACGCATCAACTTTTTTAATCTTAAGCTCTTTAATATAACGTTCAATCTTAGCATCAGGAAGCTCTGGCATCTGCTTTGCTTCATCAATCATCTCTTGGGTTACAATCAATGGACGTAAATCAGGATCTGGGAAATAACGATAATCAGCAGCCTCCTCTTTACCTCTCATAGATTTGGTTACACCCTCTTCTACATTCCATAAACGGGTCTCTTGAAATACCTCTTCTTCATAAATACCATCTTCATAGGCTTCGGTTTGTCGTTGAACTTCATAAGCTATTGCTGATTCAACAAAACGAAAAGAGTTAATATTTTTAATCTCTACTCTTGTTCCAAACTCTTTTTGCCCCTTCGGACGAATAGATACATTGACATCACATCTAAATGATCCCTCTTGCATATTGGCATCACTAATATCCAAGTATCTAACAGTGGAGTGAAGTTTTTTAAGATAAGCTACTGCCTCATAAGCATTTCTCATATCGGGGTCTGAAACAATCTCTAAAAGGGGTGTTCCTGCTCGATTAAGGTCAACTTTTGAGTGGTTTCCTTCATGTATATTTTTACCTGCATCAGCTTCAAGGTGTGCTTGAGTCATACCAATACGCTTTTTAGTTCCATCTTTAAGGTCAATAAAAAGCTCACCTTTTTGAACAATAGCTTTTGTAAGCTGTGTAATTTGATAAGCCGATGGACTGTCAGGGTAAAAGTAAGATTTTCTATCAAAATTAGAGCTATGATTCACATTTCCATTTATTGCATATCCCAATCTCATCGCTTTTACAGCTGCCTCTTTATTAACAACTGGCAATGCCCCAGGAAGTGCCAAACAGGTAGGACAAGTGTTGCTATTTTGATGCTCTGCAAAACTTGTAGGACAAGAGCAAAAGAGTTTAGTTTTAGTATTTAATTGAACATGAACTTCTAAGCCAATAACGGTTTCAAACATGGAGTAGACCTTTTTTAATTACTTATAATAATTTTTATAAAATTTTTGCCGTATTATACCCTCTGTTTGTTTTTGATGGGGTTAAGTTATATAACAATTATTTATATGACCAAAAGAGTCCAAACTTATTAATCAAGTGCTTTCTTTTTAGCTTTCTTAAGATTAATTTTGCACGTTTTTCAGAGGCAGGAAGATATGATTTTATTTTATAAAAGTTTTTATACTTTAAAATGTATGAGAATGCAAGATATTTTTTAATCTCTTTTTCATACTTCTTAGCTTTTTTTAAACTTTTAAATTGCCCCAGTTCAATAGGAACATTAGTCTCATCTCTATTCAAAATAGCATAACTATATACTGCTATTTTTGACTTTTGAACAGCTTGTTCAAGAGCAACCTTTGGAGCTTTTCTCTTTACAACATATTGCGAAAGTGCGACAGCAGGAACAGAGATAACTTCAATATGTACAGGAGCAACCCCCTGCTCTTTTGTACCTAAATATTCAGCCGACCCCTTTGACAAATCCAACTCTCTATTGCCCCAAAAAGGTCCACGGTCATTAATACGAACATTTAAAGAGATTCCATTAGCAGGATTGGTCACTTTCAATACTGTTCCCAAAGGATAGGTCTTATGGGCTGCCGAAAAACCATTCATATCATAAACTTCACCAAGTGCAGTTAATCTTCCATGAAAGTACTCTCCATACCAAGAGGCTAAAATATCTTTACTCTCACCAATAGAGAGCTTATGTGGATAGTAAGTAACATTCTTAACAGTATAAGGGTATAGTGATGCCTTAATTATTCTGTTCTCTTTTGTCATAGAAAAGAGTGAAGAGCTAAGTATGAGTATTAAATATAATTTTACCATCAAAGGCGAATCAACTTTAATGGATTCATATGTTTATTATCTTTGGTCACTTCAAACATTAAACTCTTGTCTACTTTTCCAATAATAGAACCTCGTGAAAGCTGTTTACCAACATGTATTCCAGGAGCCAATCGAGATAATTTTGCATAAATTGTATGTATACCTTTTGCATGTTCAACAATCACTACCTTGCCAAGCATTCCACCAGAATTTTCAGAAAATACCACTTTTCCTTTTAGAACATTTCTCACTTTTGAACCCGAAAAAGGAGCTTTTAATGTAATCGATTTATTAAATATTTTAAATTTATAAATGGGGTCAATATATGAACCAAATCGTTTAATAAGTCTTGCTCCTTTTAGAGGAGAGATGGTTTTCCCTCCTCGATAAGAGGCAACTTTAACCTCTTTGACTCTATAAGATTCTCTATTTTTAGCAACGGCATTAGCCAACTCTTTACGATTTTCTATCTCTCTTTTCCTTGCCTCTATTGCATCTTCTCTCTCTTGTTTTACAATTCTAAGTTTTGCCAATTTTCTCTCTAGATTACGCCGACTTGCTTTTATACGATTAAAACGTTTTTTATAAATGGCTTTATCGGTAGCAAGTGTAGCAATAATCTTTTCTTTCTCTCTTTTTTTTAGTTGATACTCTATACGTTCATTTTTATAGGCATCAATTGCCTCTCTAATAATATTTTTCTTTATTTTTAAAGAAGAACGCTTTTCATCTAAAGCAGTTATCTCTTTTTTTAAACGGTCAATCTCAACACTATTTTTTTTAGCATAAAGTTCATAAACCTCTTGCATCATTACAGACTCTTTTGTTGGTTGTTTTATCTCTTCAAGTGCCAACTCCATAGAGAAATTCTTTGCAACCAATGCCACAAACTTGTCCTGTTTTCGAGAAATTTTCTTGTTCACTTTTCTCAAATTTTTAGACAACAGATGTTCATCTTTTTTTAGCATTTTATATCTATCTTCACTGTTCTTTATATTTGCCTCTAAAATAGAAATTTTTTTCTCTAAACGTTTCTGCTCTTTTTTGGCAGATAAAATATTTTTTGCTATTTTAGAGAGCTTATTGTCCATTTTTCTATACTCTATTTTTTTTGATTTCAGCTCTTTTCTCTTTTGATTAATTTTATGATCAACAGATGAACCAAAAAGAAGAGAGAAGAGAAGAAAAGCACTAAGAATTGCTTTCACCTACTCCTCCTTTACGTTAATAACGACCAAAAATACAGCAATAAGAACAACAAAGATTGAAGCAAAAAACAAAATAAAAAAATCTGAAAATACAAAGACTTCAGAGACATGCTCTTTTAAAATCTCCATTTGACTATCTGAAATCCACATTTTCTGAAGAGAGACAAACATCATCGAAGTTAAAATAGCAGAGATGATGGCATCAACAATTGCCATGTTAATTAATACTTTTGAACGTAAAAAGAGTGAAGCTCCAAAAATTTCCATTACTTTCATACGCTGTGCATGTAAAAAATTCCAAACTTCCATCTGTTTAACAATTAAAAAAAATCCAATAATTCCCATAAAAAATATAAATGTTCCAAAAGAGAATTTAATAAACATAAAAAGTTCATATTGTGATTTATAAGCTGAATGGAAAGTCTCTATACGTTTAATACTTTTTGACTTTAAAAGGTTTTCTTTTAGCTCATTTAAAGCCTTTATTCCCAAAAGATTATCAAGTTTTATCTCATAAAAATTTGGCAATGAGTTTTCAAAATCTTTATCATTATCCAAATTTATACTCTTTAAAGCCTTAGGTTTTTTAAGCTCTTTTACACCCAATATATGGTTGTCCCATGCTTTAAAATCGTCAATACTCATCTCATCTTTTGCAACAACCATAATACTATAATTTGAAGATAGACTCTGTTCATAACTATCGGTTGT
>Ga0256827_10001987_pt1 | contig 13175 bp, 10 predicted proteins | sample CV84metaG_FD_185977 | JGI IMG/M metagenome (GOLD analysis project Ga0256827, IMG submission 185977) | Hydrothermal vent microbial communities from East Pacific Rise, Pacific Ocean - CV84 | ecosystem: Environmental > Aquatic > Marine > Hydrothermal vents | place: Pacific Ocean: East Pacific Rise... | reverse complement strand
TGGTGCAGATTATATTGCAGTGCATGGACGTACTAGAGCGGGACGATACAAAGCTCCTGTAGATTATGATGCCCTTGCAGAGATAAAACAAAGTATTGACATACCTATGTTTGCCAATGGTGACATCGATACACCAGAAAAAGCCAAGTGGGTACGTGAATATACAGGTGCAGAAGGTGTAATGATAGGACGTGCAGCTGTAGGTAAACCTTGGATATTTAGACAAATAAAAGAGGGGATGGCTGAACCAACCTCTGAGCTCATCAAAGAAGTAGTCTTAGAACACTTTGACCAGATGATAGCCCATTACGATAAGTATGGTGCTATTGTCTTTAGAAAAAATCTACACTCATACTCGAAAGCAGGGTACAAAGGTGCATCTGTATTTAGAAATGAAGTAAACCGTATTGAGAATCCTAAAGAGATGAGAGATGTCATTGAGGCATTTTTTTCACAAAACTTTATAGGTTCATTGACATAAGTCAAATTGCTTTTTCTATAAATAGATTATAATTCTCCCAAAACTAGGATTTCATCATGATTTTTGTACTCATAAAAACCATTCACCTCTTTGCAGCATTTATTTACGGAGGATTTCTTATCGTGGATAATCTTTTTTTAGTACATATCAAAGAGTCATACAACGAAGAAGAACATAAAGGCATACGTGAGTCTTTTATGAAATATGTACGCAAAGTTGTACCACCTAGTCTCATAGTTGCTGTACTTACAGGATTGTATCTTATCTCGCAAGTATTTGGTACTATTGGTGAAAGTGGCTTGAGCTCTTTTCAAATGATGTTGTCACTTAAAGCATTTTTAGGGATATGGCTTGGACTAAGAGGTTTCTTACAAGTGTATATGGGCATTCAACCGCTTGTCTTTAAAAGCCATGTTTTACCTTTTACCTTTGTACTAACGATTATTTTCTTATCACAGTTTATGTATATTTAGTTTTTATTTTTACTTTTTTCAACTAGTATGGAGAGTACAAAGCTGGTAAGAACAAAGCTTAAAAATAAGAAGAAACCTACTTCTAAATGTGTACCATTTGTTGTGATGATATTTACAGGTGTACTTCTGGCTTCAAGATGCGTTAGTTCGTTACTTACAACACCATCTAAGCCAAGGTATGCCATAAATATAGAGACTACAAAGACATCGGCCATAGACCACTTAGTAGAACGCAAGGCAAAGAAACGCGTAAGGGGGTTGTTCCCTATGATACTTCCACTGTAAAAATACATCGTAGTAGCAATAAGCTTTAGTGTAGGAAAAATAATACTAAACATGACAAGAAGCACACCTACAAGTATCATCTTAGCTTCGCCAGAGTCCAAGAGTAATTTGACTAAGTCTGAGATGCTTTTACTTTGAAAAAAGAGGATTTGATTTTCAAAGATAATTGGATAATCAAGTATGGTAAAGTAGAGTTTAGAGATTTTAGCTTCGATATCTAGCATGGGGAGCATAATACCTGAAACAAGTAGTGAAATGGTGGTTCCTGAGAGTATAAAAAGCCCAGATGAAGTCAATATCCCTTGGAAGAGTATAAGTATAATAATAACAAGTGCAAGACCAAGCATTGTGAGCATTTGTTTATGCATCTCTTGTGTGAGATTTTTCATCTTGGTATTAAGTATGCTATTACATACCTCTTCCTCTTTCGTGTCATATTTGTTCATGACAGCGTGATAGGCTGTCATATCTGTTGTGTGTTTAAACTTCTCTTGCATAAAAGCTTTAAGTTTTTCTCGTATAACCTTTTTTGCACGTGCTTGGTTTTTTGGTTTTTCCACTTCTAACATGACAGAGTCTGTAAACTCAGGTACACGTCTACGTAAATCTTTGAAGTCTATGAGGGAATCTGTTATCATCTGTTTTGTAGAACCCAAAATACTATCTAGAAAACCTCTTTTACCTTTATTCCTCTGTTTAACAACACGTTCTGCTTCAAGGACAAGCGTATCAATAATAGTTTCAATATAATTTTTAATTTCACCTCTATTACTTGTATTTAAATCAAAATTTTCTATTTTTTTATCGATAATTTTTGTAACTTTAGCAGTCCAAACATCAGAGTTAAACATTCCATACTCTACAGAATGGAGTGTTGCATAATCAGATTTATAGCCTTTAGCTTTGTTACCTTTGTCAACAAGTTGTATAGCAAAAAAGACAAGCGCAATAAGTAAAAGTGCAGCAAGTGCGGATAAGATTTTTTTCATAAAGAGTACACTCCCCCAATCCCAAGTTACAATAGTATATCAAAATCTACAGAATAATGCTATAATTCCAAGTTAATTTTGGGAGTAGACTATGATTATAGAACTTATACTTGTTGGAATATTTATTGGTACCATGTCAGGCTTTTTTGGTGTAGGTGGTGGGATGATACTTGTGCCTATACTTTTGGTGCTTGGTTTTGACATTAAAGTAGCTATTGGTATTAGTATTATACAGATGGTCTTTTCTTCTGTATTTGGTTCATATCTTAACTATAAAAAAGGCTCACTAATAGTGGGTGAGGGAATTTTTGTAGGCTTTGGGGGTTTTTTAGGTGGGTATATTGGTGGGTATGTGACAGAATATATCTCTGATACAGTACTACAGTTTACTTTTATAGGACTTTTACTTTTTGCACTTTTTAGACTTTTTTTCTCTAAAAACCATGAAGATGATACCCAAACAAAATCACTTCCCAAAGTTTTACTTTTTGCTATAGGGTTAGTCATTGGTATTTTTGCTATTACACTAGGTATTGGTGGGTCTATTATCCTCACACCACTACTTGTCGGACTCTTACATTACCCCATCAAAAAAGCAGTCTCTGCAGGACTTTTCTTTGTAGCATTTTCATCTGTTGCAGGGATGATAAGCAGACTAAGTTCAGGTACAATAGATTTCCATAATGGCTTGATTGTTGCAACAGCATCACTGGTAGGTGTTACTTTAGGGATATGGCTTAAAGACCATGTTACTTCTAAAAACCATAAAATGGCACTTTTAGCTCTTTACGTGTTTGCCATAGCTATGCTTGTAAAAAAGATTTGGTTATAAAATTTAGATTTGACATTTTTATTGTATAATACGGACATTAAGTTACCTATTTTACTAAATAGTATAATTTATTATAAACCTACATTATATTGAAAAGCTAAACTTATCGTGAGGTAAGGACAGAAAGCCATGGGTCTTAGTACAAGATTGCCAGGTTACCAAAATAGATACTTCTATTTCTTTTCATTATTATTTTATCATGAGGTACCACTATGGTCAAATATATATTTTCAAGAAAGGAAAATTATGGAAATTACACCAACAGATATAGAACATGAAGTTAAAACAGTTGATATCGTTGTATCCAAAGGAAATGAAAAGGGTGATATTACATATGCTAACCCGATATTCTTTAAACTAGCAGGATACACACAAGCTGAACTTTTAGAACAGCCACATTCAATTATTCGTCATCCAGATATGCCAAAAATTATATTTAAATATTTATGGGATACACTGAAATCAGGAAATGATGTAAAAGCTTTTGTCAAAAACTTACGTAAAGATGGTGGATATTATTGGGTATTTGCACATGTTAGAGTGGCAAAAAATCCTGATGGTTCATTTAGAAATTATGTTTCCACTCGTAAAGGTATGTCATCTTCCGCAAGAACAGTGATAGAGCCACTTTATGCACAACTTTTAGAGGCAGAAAAAATAGGTGGTATGGATGAGTCTGTAAAAGTGCTTGAAGCATTTTTACAAGAAAATGGTGGATCACTAAATACATTTAATGATTCAATGAAAAAAATACAAGGATAATTAAAATGGTAGATTTTGATCAAATAATGAAAAAATTACGTACAGTAAATGGATATTTAGGCTCGGCAGTCTTAAATTTCTCAGGAGAGACTCTCTATATGGATGAAGAAAATACATCAGTAGATATCGCCTATTCAGCAAGTATTTTTAATGATGCATTTAGAATGATATCTGAATCATCACTAGATGTTGGTTTTGCAGAAGCATCTCTTGTAGAGTCAAGAACAGAAGATGGACATGTCTTTCTTATAAACTCTTCTGGGAATACAAGTGGAGATAATTTTTCTAAATTAACGACATTTGCAATTTTTAGAGATGATGGGAATGTAGCATTAGGAAAAATGATTATGGAAAGGTCTGTGCAGGCTATGTCAAAAGGAATGAGTGAGCTTTAATCTCATTTTTTTTAATATTTATTTTAGATAGAAAGGATCTATCATTAAAACACTATATCTTATACGACATGCAAAATCTGATTGGAGTGATGGAACATTAAATGACTTTGAACGTGGTTTAAAAAAAAGAGGACATAAAGATCTTAACACCATTAGTTCTTATATGTCTATACAGAAACTAAAACCTGACCTTATACTTTCAAGTCTTGCATTAAGAGCTCAAACTACAGCTATGGAGCTTGCTAAAAAAATTGATTATGAGGGACGTATTCATTATATGGAGGAGCTCTATAGTTCACGGCCTGAAACGCTTATGAATGTACTTACCTTACAAGATGACAGTGATGATACTATTTTTCTTATAGGGCATAATCCAGAACTTACTGAATTTGCAAACTTTTTAATAGAGGAAAACTTTTCAAAATTTCCCACACTTGGTGTTCTGGCAATCAATTTAAATATTAAATCTTGGTCTGATATATATGAAAGTTGTGGAGAAGTTGATTTCTTTATCCAACCTAAACAATTTAAATACTATATGCCAAAACAAATACGTACGTCATTAGTAAAGGAAAATTAGCGTAAACCATATGAATAAAAACTTTAAAGAAAATATAAAAACAATTTGTACAACTATTAATACTTATATAAAATCAAACTCAATTGATGAGATTGATATATTAGAAGATAAATTAAAATTGTTTGCAGATGTGGATCGAGTCAAACTATATAAAATAAATGGAAATGAAGAATTAGTTGATTTAGTAAAAAAGTCAAATAATACGAATACTTTAATCTCAAAAGGTTTGTTAAAAGAAGCAATAAGAAGTAAAAAAACTATTTTTGAAAATCATATTACAAGTAATAAATATTATATCCCTAGTATTGATAACCCTTTAGACATTAAAGTAAAATCACTTTTGATTTTTCCTGTTTTTGATGGTAAAAAAGTTATTGGAGTGGCTTTATTTTACAGATTGGTAGGGAACAGAAAGATTTTTAACGTTAAACTTGAAAAAGAGGTCTCAGAACTAATAGATATTTTATATCATTTATTTACAAGAAAAGAAATAGAAAAAAGTTACTACCTGGAAACGGTAAAAAAGAAAAAAGAAAAATTACCCATTAAAATGACTAAAACTAATGAAACAAATAGATTAGATGGAATAGGAAAAAGTGAGTCAGAAAAATTAATTTTAAAAATTGAAAAATGTAATAAAGAACTTGAAGAGAAAAATATTTCTTATCATAAGAATTTTTCTGAATTAACAGTGAAGATTAAAAAGTTAGAAAAAGATAATAAAGATTTAAAAAAGAAAATTCAAACAGTAGAAGAACAAAAAAATACATATTTAAATGAGATTAAAAAGTTAAGTACAACAATAAAAACTCAAGAAAAAGATAAATCCAAGATTGAAAAAAATATCTCTTCTCAAAATGAACAAATAGAAATACTTGAGAAAGAAAATATAACTTTATTAAAGTCCCAAAAAATAATAGAAAGAAAAGAACTAGGATATACTAAAAAGGAGAGTGAAAAAATAATAGAACAAAGTAGAGGGTGTTTTGGCAGTAGTCAGTATACACGTATTATATTTGAGCTCATATCTTATGCTATGTATTCTGAGCATGGATTAATTTATATGGAAGAAGAATTTATCTCTTCGGGTGTGCTTAAAAAATTATTGGATAAATATTCTTTTAGAAAAACAATTGTAGTAAATATAACCAAATCTAAAATCTCTGATGTAATTTCAACTATGAAGAAGCATGAAAAATCAATTTTTAATAACAATATAAATTTAAACATTATTTTAGGAAATGATATACCTCCCTCTTTGTATATAGATGCTAAAAAAATAGAAAGTATCATTTTACATCTGTTAATTGATTTGTTTGAATTTATTGATCATAGTAAAATTATTGATATCGAGATAAGTTATAAGAATAAATCTTTAGTTATAGATATACAAACCAGTGTACATGAAAAAAACAGTGTTTTTAAAAATATGTTGAAAAAAGGAGATGTTTTTGGAAATCAGAACGGAAGAGTATCTTTAGAATTTTCAAAAAAACTTTTAAATTATTTAAAGGGTAGTATTAAAAATAAACATAAGGGAAATAGTTATAACTATGAAGTTATAATACCTGCACCGATAATTAAGTTATAACTTTAATCCTTTTTACATGATATTGTTGTAAAATATTCCTTTAAATAACTAAAGGCAATTATGAAACAAGATATGATACACGTTTATGGTGCAAAAGAAAATAACTTAAAAAATATAAATATTAGTATCCCTAAAAATAAGTTGGTGGTGGTCACGGGTATTTCTGGTTCGGGTAAGTCAACTTTAGCCTTTTCAACACTCTACGCAGAAGGGCAAAGACGCTACATAGAGTCACTTTCCTCTTATGCTAGACAGTTTTTAGGGCGTGTAGGTAAACCTGATGTAGACAAAATAGAAGGGCTCACTCCTGCCATTGCTATAGATCAAAAGACTACTTCTAAAAATCCACGTTCTACGGTGGGAACAATAACTGAAATCTATGACTATTTGAGACTACTTTTTTCTCGTGTGGGTGAACAACACTGTCATGAGTGTGGAAAGCCCATTTCTTCTATGTCAGCTTCGGATATTATAGAGGAGGTACTGCGTTTGCCAAATGGAGCGAAGCTTGTCATTATGGCGCCTCTTGTGAAAGAGAAAAAGGGAACTTTTGCTGATATGCTTGAGTCTCTTCGTCATAAAGGTTATATACGGGCTATGATAGATGGTGTGATGGTGAGACTTGATGATGAAATAGAACTTTCAAAAACTAAAAAACATACCATTAAAGTAGTAATAGACAGGGTAGTCGTTAAAGAGGAGAGCCGTGACCGTATTGGGCAAGATGTAGAAAAGGCACTCAAAGAGTCATATGGTGAACTTGAGATAGAAGTGCTCAACCATGAAGAAGTAGACTTTGAACGTCAGCACATGCATTACTCGGAGCATTTGGCTTGTTTTGATTGTAAGCTTTCGTTTGAACCACTTGAACCGGTTAGCTTCTCATTTAACTCACCTAAAGGAGCGTGTCCAGCCTGTGATGGGCTTGGTATTCGCTACGCGATTGACCTTAAAAAAGTGATAGATCAAGAATTAAGCATCGATAAGGGTGCTGTGAAAATCATGTATGGTTTTAACAAGAGTTATTACACTAAGTTTCTCAATGCCTTTTGTGAACAAAATGATATTGACATAAAGACGCCTTATGGTGAGTTAGAAACACACCAACAAAAAGCTATACTCTATGGTAATGGTGGCACAGTAAACTTCACATGGAAACGTCATAAGCTTACACGTGAATGGCCGGGCGTTGTGAAATTTGCACATGACATGTTTAAAGATGAAAAAGATCTCTCAGAGTATATGACAGAAAAAGTATGTGACAAGTGTGAAGGTCATAGACTTAGACCACGTTCTTTGGCTGTGAAGATAGAAGGTAAAAATATTGCTGACATCATTGATATGCCTATTGAAAAATCGTATGCACTTTTTGCCGATGAAAAGAGTTTTTCTCACCTAAGTGAACAGCAAAAGATGATAGCCGAGTCTATTCTTAAAGAGCTTTATGAGAGACTTTATTTCTTATATGATGTTGGATTAGGATATATTACACTTAGCCGTGATGCAAGATCTATCTCTGGTGGAGAGGCACAGCGTATTCGCATCGCCTCTCAGATAGGTTCCGGGCTTACGGGAGTGATGTATGTACTAGATGAGCCAAGTATCGGGCTTCACGAGCGTGATACGATGAAGCTTATTCGTACGCTAAACTCTCTGCGTGATAAAGGGAACTCTGTTATCGTGGTAGAGCATGATAAAGAGACTATTTTGGCCGCTGACTATATCATAGACATCGGTCCTGGTGCGGGTGAGTTTGGTGGAGAAGTGGTCTTTGCAGGGGATGCTAAGAAGTTAGCCAAAGCCAAGACACTGACCGCAGACTATATGTATGGTAAAAAGGACATTACCTATTCACACGACAACCCTCAAAAAGAGTGGGTAGAGATAAAGAATGTCACACTCAATAACATTGAAAAACTTGATGCTAAAATACCATTACAAAACTTTGTCTGTGTGACGGGTGTGAGTGGGTCGGGTAAGTCGTCGTTGATACTGCAAACGTTACTGCCAGTAGCTAGAGAGTTGCTTAACCGAGCAAAAAAAGTAAATAAAGTAGATGGTGTAGAAATCACAGGACTTGAAAAGCTAGATAAAGTAATCTACCTAGACCAAAGTCCCATAGGACGTACACCACGTTCAAACCCTGCTACCTACACAGGTATTATGGATGAGATACGTAAACTTTTTTCTCAAACAAAAGAAGCTGAATTACGCGGCTATAAAATAGGGCGTTTTTCCTTTAATGTTAAAGGTGGACGTTGTGAGACTTGTCAGGGGGATGGACAACTTAAAATTGAGATGCACTTCTTGCCAGATGTATTAGTGGTGTGTGATATGTGTGAGGGTACTCGTTATAATGCGCAAACACGTGAAGTGCTGTATAAAGGTAAATCTATAGCCGATGTACTTGCTATGTCAGTGGGAGAAGCTTTAGAATTCTTTAAAGCGATTCCTATGATAGCAGTGAAACTAAAAACACTCACAGATGTAGGACTTGATTATATTACTTTAGGTCAAAATGCTACAACACTCTCTGGGGGAGAAGCACAGCGTATAAAACTCTCTAAAGAACTTAGCCGTAAAGATACAGGTAAAACACTGTATATACTCGATGAGCCAACGACAGGACTACATTTTGCTGATGTCGATAGACTTACAGGTGTTCTACATCATTTAGTAGAGCTCGGTAACTCAGTAGTGGTTATAGAACATAACCTTGATATGGTGAAGAATGCAGATTACATCATAGATATGGGACCAGAAGGTGGAAACAAGGGAGGACTTATTATTGCTACAGGAAGTCCTGAGAGCATTGCTGAAAACTATAAAGAAACAGGTTCATATACAGGAGAATATCTAGTGAAAGAATTAAAGATATCTAAATAATTTAGATATCTCACTTTATGGTCTCTGGAAGTTTTTACGAGCACCTTTCTTACTATTTTCAATACTAAAAGAGATAGCACTTTTAATAATCAATAGTATAGCTAGACCCGCAAGTATTTCATAGCCTATCGCCCAAGTAAGTATAAAAGATGATTCTTCATTGAGGGAGAGGAATAGTTCTGTTTTCCCTTCGCCTACATAGAAAAAGAGGAACATCAGTCCTGCGATATAGGGTAAAGAAACAAAATAAATAAGAAGAAAGAATTTTTCCATTCCTGCTGGGAAAAATAAAGGGGTATCATCAAAGCTAACTTCTTTTTGCGAAAACTTCTCATTGGTGTTACGAATAGGTTTTTTCTTAGGGGCATAGGTGACATGTGTATTTTCAAATTTATTTTGTTGCATCTGTCATTCCCCATTAGAATTTTGATATATTTTAATATTATAGTATATTATATTATACTTAATGCATTACTTAAACACGAAACTCTAACGCATATTTGGCTAAAATAAACAAAAAATTAGGCTTTACCTATTGAAAACTATTACTATCATTGACACTTTCGGCTTCTTCTTTCGTTCTTATTTTGCACTTCCTCCTTTACGTAATTCTGATGGGTTCCCTACAGGACTCTTGACTGGGTTTGCAAACCTTGTAGACTCTTTACATCGTGACCACAGTACAGACTACTTAGTTTTTGCTTTAGATGCTAAAGGAAAAACCTTTCGTAATGATATCTACCCAGAGTACAAAGCCAACCGTGACCCAGCACCTGATGACTTAGTAAAACAACTCCCTATTGCCATAGATTGGATAGCTCAAATGGGTTTTGCCAATCTTGTGCGTGAAGGGTATGAGGCTGATGATGTCATCACAACGGTGACTAAGTTTGCTAAAGAGAAGGGCCTTAAAGTCCGTATAGTCTCCCACGATAAAGACCTCTATCAGATGATAGAAGATGGTAAAGTGGAGATGTATGACTCCGTGAAACGTGCAGTAGTCAACGAACAAACATGTATAGATAAATTTGGGGTACATCCAAAAGATTTTATAAACTTTCAAGCTATATTGGGAGACAGCTCTGATAATGTTCCAGGCGTAAAAGGCATAGGAAAAGTAGGGGCATCAAAGCTCATAAACCAATACCATACGCTTGAAGCCATTTATGAAGATATAGAAAACTGTGGTACACCTCGTATACAAAATTTACTGTTAGAAAGTAAAGAAAAAGCTTTTATGTCTCGTGATTTGGTCACTATGCGTACCGATGTATTTGCCGATATGGACGTAGAGAGTTTTGTCTTTGAAGATAAAAATTACCTCTCATGCCTCTTAGAAGAGTTTGAACAGTATGAGATGAAACAAGCCATTCGTAGAGCTAAAGTAGGGATGGAAGAGGTAGATTGTGAACGTGAATATGTAGAGCCAACTAAACCAACACTTACTTTTGAAGCCATAACATTAGATACGAAAGAAAAGCTAGATTCTGTTATAAATAGCATTGACAAAGATGCTATAGTAGCGTTTGATACCGAAACCACAGGCTTAGATACTAAAGTAGCCAAGATGGTTGGTTTCTCTTTTTGTATGGATAGAGTGAAGTCATATTATGTACCAGTAGGACATTCTTACTTAGGAGTAGAAGACCAAGTAAGTCTTGATGATGCAGTAGATGCTATTAAAAAGTTACTAACACATAATATCGTCGGACAAAATCTAAAGTTTGATTTTTCTTTACTTTCCAATCAATACAAGATGGATCCCGTCATCCCCTATGCAGATACTATGATAATGGCATGGCTCTCAAACCCAGGGTCTAAAGTAGGGCTAGATACACTTGCAAAGCAGTACTTTAAGTATGAGATGAAACCTTTTAAAGAGATGGTTAAAAAGGGTGAAGACTTCTCGGCTGTTGCCATACCTGATGCCACCTTTTATGCAGCAGAAGATGCATGGATGACCTTTTTACTCTATGGTGCTATAAAAAAGAAGATGGAACTCTCTTCTCTTACTCATTTACTGAAAGAAGCGAAAAATGTAGAGTATCCTTTTATGACGGTACTTATGCGTATGGAAAGACTAGGTATCAAGATTGACCCTTCTAAACTCATGACCCTTCAAAAAACCCTGAGTGAAGACTTGGCTACCTTAACCAAAGAGATTTACGCACTTGCAGGCTCGGAGTTTAACATCAAATCTACACAGCAACTAGGCGTGATACTTTTCCAAACTATTGGACTAAAAGGTGGAAAGAAAACAAAGACTGGGTACAGTACTAACGAAGCAGTACTTACCTCACTCGTAAATGAACATGACATCATTCCTAAAATCTTAGAGTATCGTGAGTATCAGAAGATACTCTCTACCTATGTTACTCCTTTACTTAAATTGGCTGAGTCAGATGCAAAGTCACGTATCTATACAAGCTTTGGGCAAACTGGGACTGCTACAGGACGTCTTAGTTCACGTGACCCTAACTTACAAAACATTCCTGTACGTTCAGCGCTTGGACGTTCTGTACGTGAAGCCTTTGTAGCTAAAGAGGGTTATAAATTGGTCTCTATTGACTACTCTCAAATCGAGTTACGTTTATTGGCACACTTCTCACAAGATGCTGCACTACTTGAAGCCTTTAAAAATGGTGTAGACATCCACTTGGCAACATCTACCATCTTGTTTGGTGAAGAACAAGCTAAAGAAAAAAGAAGCTTTGCAAAGTCTGTAAACTTTGGACTCCTCTATGGTATGGGACCTAAAAAGCTCTCTGAAGAGTTAGGTATTTCATCATCTGAGGCTAAAGAAATCATCACTAACTACTTTGCTTCATTCCCAACGGTTAAAAACTTTTTAGAAGGCATACAAGAACGTGTGAAAATAGATGGCTATGTTGAAACCATCTTAAAACGTAGACGTATCTTTGACTATGAATCTGCCAATGGTATGCAAAAAGCTGCCTTTATGCGTGAATCTGTGAATACCGTATTTCAAGGGAGTGCTGCAGACCTCATAAAACTCTCTATGAATCAGATAGATACCATGATACGAGAAGAAGAACTTGATGCCTTCATGCTCCTACAAATCCATGATGAACTTATCTTTGAAGTCAAAGAGGAAAAAGTAGAAGAGATAAGCAAACGTTTTGTACATACGATGGAGCATGTGTTAGAGCTTGATGTACCGTTAGAGTGTTCTGTGAGTGTCGGGGATAGTTGGGGTGAGTTGAAGTAATGAATGAAAAATTTGTAAAACTCCCAAGAGGAAAATTCCTCATGGGAACAAACGATGAAAATGCACGTGATAGAGAAAAACCTCGTCATGAAGTGACTATAGACTATGACATTGCTATGGCAAAACATTTGGTGACTGTGGAAGACTATATGCTTTACGCTCAGGCTACGGGTGCAATAGTACCAGAGGAACGTCATGAGCATTTGGGCTTTGATGTGCCTGTGCGTCGTGTGAAGTGGACGGATGCTGTGGCGTATGCGTCATGGAAGAGTGAGCGTGAAGGGAAGAGGTATAGACTACCTACTGAAGCTGAGTGGGAGTATGCTTATCGTGCTGGCTCAGAAGATAAGTATTGTTTTGGCGATGATGAAGCGTTGCTTGGTGAGTATGCATGGTATGCCAACAACGCAGAAAAAGTCACACATGATGTAGGAACGAAAAAGCCTAACGCATGGGGACTTTATGATATGTCTGGCAATGTCTGGGAGTGGTGTTTAGACAGATATGCAGAGGATTATAGTGATACTCCTCTTGATGGCTCTGCCTATAGAGTAGCAAGTGAAAAAGGTAGAGTACTTCGTGGTGGTTCGTATAATGCAGATGCAGATAAATGTTCTTGTACCTCTCGTATCAATCTCGGTTCTGGCGGTAAAAACTACTTTATAGGCTTCC
>Ga0256827_10001986_pt1 | contig 13185 bp, 5 predicted proteins | sample CV84metaG_FD_185977 | JGI IMG/M metagenome (GOLD analysis project Ga0256827, IMG submission 185977) | Hydrothermal vent microbial communities from East Pacific Rise, Pacific Ocean - CV84 | ecosystem: Environmental > Aquatic > Marine > Hydrothermal vents | place: Pacific Ocean: East Pacific Rise... | reverse complement strand
AGTCGCCTACAAGCTGAACATAAAGAAGATCAGGATTATTATCATAAGCATCTTGAATCATCTGCTTTACATTTGTTGAAGGATCTACAACTTCTTTGCTTACAGAGAAACCTTTTTCTTTTTTCCAATCGATAAATGGCTGAATAGCCTCATTATCTCTTTCAGTGCAAATCACTAAAATATCGCCATATTCTCCTATAGTAAGAGCTTCTTTGCTGCTGGCATCATAGTTTACAAACAGACTTTGATACATAGCATCCATTTCGCGTAATACGCTGGTGCTTGCTTTTGTTTTTGGGTTGATTGCTTTGCTATCGTTATCAACAATGTTAACAGTTACTTGAGTATAAACTCTTAGGGTATTGTTTTTGGCATTATAGCGGAAAGGATATACTTTCACATTGGTAGCACGAACATCTCTTAAAATATATGGATCGTCAGCAGTAGTGATAGCCTTTGGATACCAAGCATCGATTATAGAAGTAGGATCGATTGTATAAGGTATACTGTTGGGATCTTGATTACGATAAATCACTCCACGTGAAGGAAGCATAGGATAGTCAAGTTGAATATCGACATATTCGCTATTTACTACTTCGAGGCTTACATTCTTATTATTAGAAATTTGTAGTGCACTACTAATAAAAGGTAGTTGTGCCCATCCTTTTTGATTGGTAACAATTTGCCCATCAAAAATAATATTTGAAAAATTTTGCCCATCTTTAATAATATTTTGGATGCTATAAGCATCTAAAGTAAACGAAAGCTGTCTTTCGTTATTTGAATTCTGCGAATATTTCACAGAAAAACCATTGCCAGCAAAAGCGAAACTGCTTATTATTAAGGCAAAAGCGAAAAATAACATTTTTTTCATATTCAATGATTTTATTTAATTTGTATATTTTCAATAAATGATTTTGCAAGTATAACAATAATCCTAATGTGTTAAGTCTTAATAGGATATTATTTTTTTGCTATTTCTTTCATAGTTTATTAATGACCTGAGTTCGGTTGTATACTTGTTACACAGAAAGCAAATTGTGCATTAGTTTTGGAATTATAAATCATAAGCTTATAGCGGGCTATATCTAGTGAATTATATTTCAAAAATGATATGCTATTGACTTTTCCGCAAGCGGGTTTTAATCATTAGCACATATACTTCCTCGAATTTTATTGAATGACCCCGATAGTACTTCAAAAATTTGACTTGTTTATGAACTAATTATCTAAAACTCTTAACTAATCTATAGCAGAACTCAGGTTATTAACCTTAGGACAAATGATTTTCTTTTGGGTTGCTTAGTTATTGGTCTATTTTGGTGAAAAATATGTGCAATAATTTATGTTTTTTAAATAAGGTCTATTTCAACAGATATTTCAACTGATAGATTTTGCTTTCTGTTGAAATTCGGAAAACAACTAAGTTTCCACTTGGTATATTAGAAATTTTAATGGATTTATTCTCATCCAAACCAAAATGCTTTTGCACTAAGCTGCGACCTTGTATGTCGTATGCTTCAATTTGTAGAATATGCTGATGTTTGTTTTCCGTGGCTATAAAAATAATTTCTCGGTTTATTCTAATGATTCGAAATGGAAACTCTTGAGTTTGTTCTGATATTTCTGTGCAAAAATGAACTGTGGCAATTTGCGAAATAGTATCGGAGCATCCTGTTTCTTCTTCTTGATATCGATAAAAAATAGTGTGATCCCCTAAGCCGGCCTCCTCAGGAAAGAAATACCCTGTATCTATATAAGCTCCGAAATAATTTCCTCCAAGAGGATTTCCTTCTATTAACTCATAGCTTTCTTGGTCGTTGCAAAAATCCGGAAAGGCATTGAAAGACATATTAGGCAGCTCTAATACGTCGATATACTCTAAAACGTATAGGGTATCGGTACTAATAGAGTTCGATACAACTAATTTAACAGGGAAAGTGCCTGATTGTAAGTATTGAATGTTTGGTTCAAATATAGTGGATTCTGAGGGAGTTCCTCCAGGGGTAAACCATTGAGAATTTTCCACATTACCAGTACTATTATTTTGAAATTGAATAAATTCTTTCCCACAAATAAGAGTATCATCAGCTTGAAAGAATGCATGAACAGGAAGTGGTGCAAATTCAGTAAGACTAACCGATTGGCATTGTAAAATTTCTTTGGTGATGATATCTTGAACAAAAAATACCAATTCCATATTGTCTAGACTCCAAGTATCGTTGAGAGTGAATTTAGTATTTAGATTGATAACAGTTGTACTTGAGAAATCTAAGGATACGCCATTACCATCAGGAGACATGGCTCGTTCTACGTCATCGACAATGGTTTGTCCAAACCACTGCATAGGAATGCCTGATTCGCTGATTGCTAAAAAGGCGGATATTTCGTTATTAGCAAAATCTGCTACTTTTTCTATGCTGTATTCAATAATTAAACTGTCTTGACTAAAATGGCCGCTTGTGCTGAGTGTAAAACTTGAAGGGGTATTGTAAGAGGCATCATAAAGGCTTTGATAAGAGGAATAATCGCCTATAGTTGCTTCTTGTCCGCCTACCAGAGGAAATGGAAGCGTTTGAATATCGTAAAACGAAGCTCTTTGGTTGGCTGATTGATTGGCAAAAGGATCGTTGAGATGGTAGTTCAAGACGCAAATATTTAAGCCATCAGCTTTCATTTGATTAATCATAGCTACCTCATTTGCACATCCATTATTCCATGTGGCCGTGCCCATTTCAACCAAAACTTTTTCCATTGCTACCTGAGCAAAGGAAAGGGAGCCAAGGAGTATAAAAAAAGCAATTAGGCTTCGTTTAATATTTAAGTTATATGATATCATTCAAAACAAAAGTAAGATATTTTTCGGAAAGTTTAACATATCAGTAAAATCAAAAGCCGAGAGCAAATAAAATATCTGTCTCGGCTTTTATTGAAATCAATATTTTAATTTAGAGGCTTTTCTTTACAGTTTGCAAAAACAATTCATTTAATTGAGTATCAGCAATAGTTGAAGGAGAGTCTATCATTACATCGCGACCGGTATTATTTTTTGGGAAAGCAATATAATCTCTAATGGAATCTGATCCTCCAAACATAGCGGCTAATCTATCGAAACCTAAGGCAATACCACCGTGAGGAGGTGCGCCATATTCAAAGGCATCCATTAAAAAACCAAATTGTTCTTGTGCTTCTTCATCGGTAAAGCCCAAGTGTTTGAACATCAATTTTTGAAGATCTCTATCGTGAATACGAATACTACCACCACCAATTTCAACGCCGTTGATGACCATATCGTAAGCATTGGCTCTTACTTCGCCTGGCTTCTCATCTAATAAATGAATGTCTTCTTTCTTTGGGGAGGTAAAAGGGTGATGCATAGCATGGTATCTTTTCGAATCTTCGTCCCATTCCAATAAAGGGAAATCAACAACCCAAAGAGGAGCGAATACATTGGTATCTCTCAAGCCTAAGCGAGTTCCCATCTCTAGGCGAAGCTCATTCATAGCTTTTTGTGTTTTTTCGGTATCACCTGATAGAACCAAAATTAGGTCGCCTGCTTTGGCATTTGTTTTATCGGCCCAAGCTTTTAAGTCTTCTTGGCTAAAGAATTTATCTACTGATGATTTATAACTTCCGTCTTCGTTACATTTTACATAAACGAGACCTTTGGCTCCAATTTGTGGCTTTCTCACGAAGTCGGTTAGTTTGTCTAAATTTTTTCTGCTATAGCTTGCGCAGCCTTCTGCATTGATAGCTATAACGAGCTCAGAATCATCAAAGACTTTAAAACCTTTGTTTTGTGCTACATCATTAAGTTCAACAAACTTCATTTCAAAACGAATATCCGGTTTGTCAGAACCGTAGTATTTCATGGCATCTGCATAGTCTATACGAGGAAATTCTTTAATGTCTATGCCTTTTACTTCTTTAAATAGATAGCGAGCCATTCCTTCGAAAGTTGCTAAAATATCATCTTGCTCCACAAAAGCCATTTCACAATCTATTTGTGTAAATTCTGGTTGACGGTCGGCACGAAGATCTTCATCGCGGAAACATTTCACTACTTGATAGTAGCGGTCGTAACCTGCTACCATTAATAATTGTTTAAAGGTTTGAGGCGACTGCGGTAAAGCATAAAACTCATTTGGGTTCATACGGCTAGGTACGACAAAATCTCTGGCACCTTCGGGAGTAGATTTGATTAAATAAGGAGTTTCTATTTCGAAAAAACCTTGTTTATCTAAATAGTTACGTGTAGCAATGGAAAGGCGATGACGTAATTCCAGATTTTTACGAAGAGGGTTTCTTCTTAAGTCTAAATAACGATATTTCATTCTGATTTCTTCGCCACCATCTGTATGGTCTTCAATCGTAAAAGGAGGTGTTTTAGATTGATTTAAAATAGATAAATCCTCGACAATTATTTCTATATCGCCGGTTGGTATTTTACTGTTTTTATTGCTTCTTTCGGCCACCTTGCCTTTTACTGTTATCACGTATTCTCTACCGAGTTTGCGGGCTTGCAGGCAAAGATCTTTATTGGTTTCCATATTAAAAACCAACTGAGTGATTCCATAACGGTCGCGAATGTCAACAAATGTCATTCCGCCTAAATCTCTTGATTTTTGCACCCATCCACTAAGAGTAGCTTTCTCATTTATATTGTTTATGCGTAATTCTCCGCAAGTATGTGATCTTAACATAATGTATGAATTTAATTGAGCTTGCAAAAATAGTAAAATTGTGCATTGGTTTGAGACAAAAAAAGCCCCTTGCCAAAGACAAGGAGCTTTTTATCATTTTATGTGATAGGATTAATATTTATCCCAGAACACTTTAGTAGTCATATCATCACCACCAATAGCTTCAGCAGCCTGATAGTAATTGGCTTTATTAAGAGTTTGCTCGTTTACAGGGAAAGTCAAACGGCGGGGAACGCCACCGTCAGATGTTTCAGGAGCTTCAGGAACATTCATTACTGGCCAATCTAATCTACGATAAGTTGTCCAAGCCTCGAAACCTCTTTGATAAAAACCTAACCAAGCTTGAGTACCGATAACTTTTTTCCAGTCACCACTACCATCCCAAGCTACACCTTCAGAAGCGATATACTCAGCAGCACCATCGATGCCCCAATCAGCAAATGAAGAAGTAATAGCAGCTTCGTAATGAGAAACGGCATCACCTTTAGAACTCCAACCACGTGCAGCAGCCTCAGCTCTATAGAATTCCATTTCAGTATAGCTCATTAATGTCGATGGGAAAGTTTCAGTATAGAAGATTGCTCCGGTATGCGAGTGTGTTGCAAAAGAACTAGGGTATCCATACTGTCCACCAACATTATATGTGAAAGTATTGCTACTATCAGCTTGAAGTGCAGTAAAAGGAAGATCAACTTGAACTAACGAATCTCCACCTTCGAAACCGGTATAGATTAAAACCATTTTGCCTTCACCTTCTAATTCTGTATCAACTTTCTCACCATGATCACCTATAGAGTAGGCAAAATCCATAGCCTGAAAATAAGCAGTAATACGTGGATCATTTAATTCGTGCATCATATCAACAATAGTATTTGCAGGAACAAAGTCATCACGTCCGCTATTTACTAGCGATTGCCATAATGGATTGGTGCTTGAAGTTGGGTTCTTTAAATATACAAGAGTAGCATTTTGATCACTGCTTGTAAAACCGTTAGGAGCTGCAGCTTCAAAAGTACTTTGTGCAAAAGCTGGATCTGCATCAGCAATAGTGATACCTAATCTGGCTTTCAAAGAATAAGCAAAAACTTTCCAAGCGGCTACATCACCATCATAATAGAGATCTGTTTTATCAAAACTTTTGAATCCTGTGTTCAAACCCGCAATGTCTTTATCTAAACGAGCTACTAAATCTTTATAGATTGTTAAACCGTCGTCATAAGATGGGTTTAATGTAGCATCGATATCTAAAGCTTGAGTATAGGGAATATTACCAAAAATATCAACCAATCTTTGATATGAATATACTTCAAGAATATCGATAATATAAAGTTTGTTTTTAACTACTCCCTCTTGTTCAGGAGTAACTGTTACTTGTGCTGAGATATATGTTCTGGCTCGTTTAAGATCCATTAATATATCGCGATAGAAGATTCTAAATACGCCATCAGCTACAGTTCTGCTGATGATATCATAGTTAGCTTCGTTAGTGTAAGTTACTTCTGTCCAATGCTGGGCAAATAACTTCCAGTTGTTTACGTTCACGTTAGTCTCGGCCACTTGATCGGCTAAGTCCTTTTGTGCATTAGTAAAAAGCATTTCACCCGGAACTTCGGTCGGATTCTTTTCGTCTTTCTGCCAATCTTCGAAGTTCTTAGTACAGGATACTGAGATCCCGACTAAAACGATTAGGATTAAATATATTCTTTTCATAGTCGTCTATTTAAAATTGTAATTTAACATTGAAACCAAAAGTTCTTAGTGAAGGCATAACACCTGATTGCCATCCTTGGATATTACCAGAACCTTGAGAAGCTTCAGGGTCAGCATGAGGAAGGTCTTTAGAAATAATCCAAAGGTTTCCACCTACTAAACTAAAGCTAGCACCATGGATAAAGGTTTTATCCATAATATTTCTTGGCATAGAATAAGTAATAACAGCTTCACGTAATTTCAAATATGTAGCATCATAAACAAATGCTGCATTTGGATTATGTTTCCATCCAAAAGCGTGATATTTATTACCGGCAACTCTCTTAGTGTTTTCAGCATAGCTACCATCAGCTTGTTCAACAACACCTTCAACAATATAACCACCTGATTCTGAACCATAAGATCCGTCAGCATTCACGATAATATCATCACGAACAGGATTACCAAGATCGTTAGTATAATCAGTCTCTTCGTATAAACCTGTTCCTAAACCATAATATTGGTCAAGAGAGAAGATGCTTCCTCCCTGTTGAAAATCGATTAAGAAACTAAAGCTAAGATTTTTATAAGAGAATGAGTTGTTTAATCCCAAATTGAAATCAGGGTTGATATCGCCTAATACTTTATCTGATGTACCAGATTTAACGTAATAACCATTATCACCAACAATTTTTTGTCCGTCTGGAGCATAAGTATAATCTGTACCTTGAATAGTACCATAAGCTTCTCCAACACGTGCATTGATGGTTACACCACCTTGTAAGCGACCTAATTGTAAGTTATCTACTTTCTGACCATCTTGATCGTATAAAGAAACTACTTTACTGTTGTTTTTAGCGAAGTTTAATGTAACATCCCATTTGAAATCGTTAGATTTAACAGGAGTACCTCTAAGGGCAACCTCGAAACCATCGTTCTGAATTTCACCAGCATTGAAATACTTTCTAGAGAAACCAGTTGCTGTTGAAACAGCTACAGGCATAATCTGATCTTTAGTATTTGTTTTGTAGTAAGCAAAGTCTAAACCTAAACGGCTATGGAACATAATCATTTCGAAACCTGCTTCTAAACTACCGGTTGTTTCAGGCTTCAGCTCAGCATTATTTGTAGTACTAGGTACTGAGTAAAGTGCGTTACCATCATAACTTGGATTTTTATCATAAGTATCATATAATGATAAATATGGAGCATCGTTACCTACTGTTGCATAGTTCAATCTAACTTTACCTAATTGCATCCAATCAGCTTCAACTATTTCAGAGAATATCCAACTTGCAGATACTGAGTAATAGTTATATCCCCAATCGTCTTTAGGAAGTGTGGCAGAAATATCACGACGGAAAGTCGCATCTAAATAAAACATATTCTTGAAACTTAAAGAAGCAGCGATATAATAACCGTTTACACCTTTTTTATAAAGACCTTCTTCAGGAAGGTTATTATTCCAAGAATTAGATAGTGAATATTGACCAGGAACAATTAAACCACCATTTGTAGAAGCAAATACTCTGTCGATAGTATTACGACGAATGTTTGTTCCAATAAAGGCATTTAAACCAAGATCATCACTAAAGTTCTTTTTGAAATCTAATTTAACATCGTAGTTGGTTTCAGTAAAAGTACGTGTAAATCTAGAATAACCAGAAGTTTCGTCAACTCTGCCTACACCAAATTCACCAGAAATAGAACCTACGGCTTTTCTTTCTTCTTGTAGCTCATTGTAAGTATCAATAGAAGCACGAGCCATTAAGCTAAGGTAATCGTTGATACTCCAATCGCCTTGGAAATAACCTACAATACGATCTCTTCTGTCTGTTTCGTAAGATTCATATCTTTGGAAATAAGGATTATCCCAATAAATAGGACTTCCATTATCCCAAGCTTTTCTATTCCAAGTAACGTTTTCGTTTTGTGCTTCATAAGCAGCTTTTTGATCTAAAAGATCTACGTTGGTTTGGAACCACTGACGGAAACTAGAAAGAATGTTCTGGCTATAACCGGTACGGTTACGACCTTTACCATTTGTTCTATAGTAATTTGCAGCAGCACTCATTTTTACATTTTTCAAGATATCGTATGATGCACTGAAATTAAAACTATTCTTATCTAAAGAACTGTTAGGCATAATACCTGTTTGATGTAAATTAGTATAAGCCATACGGAAAGTAGAAACATCAGTTCCACCGTTAACGTCAACACTATTTTTTAATGTTAAAGAATTGTTGAAGAAATCAATAGGACCATGTTCTGCATTCTTATAAGGAGTAAGCTTTTGGTAATTGTCAGAGTTAGGATCGAAATAATCCCATTGAACAACCATAAGGTCATCACTGAATTTTTCACCAAAAGAAGCATCCTCAGTAAAAGGAACAACTAGTTCAGCAACACCATCACCATTTACGTCTACTTCCTCTAGTCCTGGATGATCACCACCACTATAATAAGGACCATAACCAGCACCATAATTAGTTTGGTACTTAGGGAAAGTTGATTTGTCGATAATACCAACAGTAACGCTGGAATTGATGTTCACACCAACTACAGTTGAACCATCAGCAGATTTCTTACCTTTTTTGGTAGTAATCATGATCACACCGTTGGCAGCACGAGAACCATAAAGAGCAGATGCAGCAGCACCTTTTAGTACGTTGATTGATTCGATATCATCTGGGTTGATATCGGCAGCAGCGTTACCATAGTCAAAACCGGCACGACCAGTAGTTTGACCAGAGTTGTTAGTGTTAGAGTTATCAATAGGTACACCATCGATAACAAACAATGCTTGGTTGTTTTGTGTTAATGAAGAGTTACCACGAATAATAATATTCGAAGAACCACCCATATTGGTGTTGTTTTTAATTTGAACACCGGCCACTTTACCAGATAAAGAGTTCACGAAGTTGGCTCTCGAAACTTGATTTAGTTCGTCACCGTCAACTTCTTGGGTTGCATAACCTAAAGACTTCTTTTCGCGAGATACTCCCAAAGCTGTTACCACCACTTCGTCTAACTTAAGAGAGCTGGTAAGTAAACCAACGTCAATAGTAGTTTGTCCAGTGAAAGCAATTTCTTGAGTTTCCATACCAACAAAAGAGAATACTAATGCAGTAGCATCTCCTGGAACTTGTAAGTTGTACTTACCATCCAAGTCGGTCATAGTTCCGATACTAGTTCCCTTTACCTGAACATTTACGCCGGGTAGAGTTCCCCCATTGTCTGCGTCAGATACAGTACCAGTAACAGAAGTTTGTGCGAATACTCCCTGAAGGCCTATAAAGCCTATCATAGCGAGCAGTAGAGTTAATTTTCTCATAACTTCATAAAATTAGTTAATAATTGAATTTAATTGATTTATTGTTTAATTTCTTCTTTGCTTCCCCCATAGAAACAATGATTTTAAGGCGCAATGTACAGAGATTTTGCCATCTATCAAAGAATTATTAACGAAAAATTAATGTTTTTGTTTCATTAAAGTCCTTTCATTTACTAATGATACAGCACTATTTGTAGGGAAATATGCTATGCATGCATTATTGTTGAAAAATACAATAGGTTTATTATATGATAGAGAAAGTATAGTAAGACGATACTATAGCGCTTGTTAATCAATTAGTTTGCTAACTTATTCTTCAAGAAATAGTTCTAATTCAGATGCGGCATCTTCCCATTTTCCCATTTTTTCGTGTAATTTGGTTTTCAACAATTCATAGGTGATAAAAAAGTCAGTATTGGCAATATTTTCATCATGGGTATTGGGTTGTGCTAGCTGAGTGTCCATTGTTTCTATTTCGCTTTCTATATGAGCTATTTCTGCTTCTATTTTATCAATGCGGTTTTGAATTTTACGTATGATTTTTTCTTTTTCTTTTTTCTGACGATAGTCAATTTTATTTTGAGAAGTCTTTTTATTCGATTTTTTTTGATTGCCTCCAGATAATTGATTGAGTTCGTGAAGTTTTTCAATTTTTCTTTTGGCTAAAAAATCATTCACATCGCCGAGAATGGTTTTAATTTCTTGCCTTTTAAACTCAACAACTTTTGATGTTAGCCCGCTTAAGAAATCCCTATCGTGAGAAACGATGATAAGGGTGCCGGTGAATTTCAATAAAGCACTTTTTAAAATATCTTTCGATTTTAAATCGAGGTGATTGGTAGGCTCATCCAATACCAATAAATTGTATGGTTCTAATAGCATTTTAGCAAGGGCCAATCTTGATTTTTCGCCACCACTTAATACTTTCACGGGTTTTTCAATGTCTTCGCCGCTGAATAAAAAAGAGCCCAAGATATCTCTGATTTTTTTTCTGATTTCCCCGCTTGCTACATCGTCAATAGTTTCGAAAACAGTTTTTGAGGTGTCGAGTAAATCGGTTTGATTTTGTGCATAATAACCTACCGAAACATTATAGCCTATTTTAAGGTCTCCTTCGTAACTTAACTTTTTAATAATGATTTTCGATAGGGTGGATTTTCCCATGCCGTTTTTACCTACAAAAGCAATTTTCTCGCCTTTGAGTGCTACAAAATCTAAATCCTTAAGCACCAAGTTGTTTTCAAAGGCTTTGCTTAGATTCTTTGTTTCTACAACTATTTTTCCGCTAGGTGGGGCTTCCTGAAAACTAAAATTAATAGCGGATCTATCTATTTTATCTATGTCAACCCTATCAATTTTATCTAGTTCTTTTTGCTTCGATTTTACTTGTTTCGACTTAGTAGCTTTATACCTGAATCGTTCTATAAAACGTTCAGTTTGTTGGATTTGTTTTTGTTGGTTGGTGAATGCGGCTTGTTCGCCCTGTAGCCTCAGTTCGCGCTCATTTACATATTGGCTATACGACACTTTATAATCATAAACTTTTCCCTTGCTTATTTCTATGGTTCTTGATGTTACATTGTCTAGGAATGCACGATCGTGAGCTACTAACAACACAGCGCCCGGATATGTTTTTAAGAAGTCTTCTAACCATTCTATCGATTCAATATCTAAGTGATTGACCGGTTCATCGAGCAGTAATATATCGGGTTGTTTGAGCAAAAGTTTTGCTATTTCAACACGCATACGCCAACCCCCACTAAATTCGGCTAAGGGTCTTTGGAAATCATCTTGTGCAAAGCCTAGTCCTTTAAGGATTTTCTCGATATTGGCTTCTTTATAATCGCCACCTAAAATATGATAATGCTCGGTAGCATGGCTTAGCTGATCCACTAGTTTCATATATTCGGTACTTTCATAGTCATCTCGGGATATCAAGGCTTGGTTTAAAGCTTCAATTTCGTCGCCTAGCTCATTTAATTCGTCGAAGGCTTTTTTTGCTTCTTCCATAACCGAAAGCTTGGAAATAAAACGCACCTCTTGTGGAAGATAGCCTATCTTTTTGTCTGCTGGAATAATAATTTCACCGCTTTCGGGATGTATTTCTCCTGCAATGAGTTTCAAAAGGGTTGTTTTCCCACTCCCATTATCGCCTACCAAGCCAATTCTATCTCCCGGATTAATCAGAAAACTGATGCCGTCGAATAAATAGTTGCCGGTAAATATGACAGAAAGATTGCTTACAGAATACATAGTCAAAATTTTGCGCAAAATACAGAAATTAATGATACGTATTTTGAAGAAAATTTGATTTGACTCTTGGGGTTGTCACAAAAAAAGCCGTCTCTAAAGACAGCTTTAATTTTGAATAAGGAAGGCTGTTTATCTATCGCCTAACATTTTCTTAGGATCAACAATTTCTGTAAATTCAGTATCTGTTAAATATCCTAATGCCAAGGTAGCTTCTCTTAAAGTACTGCCTTCTTTATGGGCTTTTTTAGCAATAGCAGCTGCTTTTTCGTAACCAATATGTGTGTTTAAAGCGGTAACCAACATTAGAGAACTTTCTAGTTTGGTTTGAATAGCTGAAAGATTAGGTTTGATACCTATTGCGGCATTATTAGTAAACGAAACGCAGGCATCGCCCAATAAACGGGCTGCTTGTAATAAGTTGGCAATCATAACAGGTTTAAAAACATTCAATTGGAAATGACCTTGCATTCCCCCTGCTGTTATTGCAGCATCGTTACCAATCACTTGAGCACAAACCATGGTTAATGCTTCGTTTTGTGTGGGGTTCACTTTTCCTGGCATAATGCTTGATCCGGGTTCGTTTTCCGGCAGCATAATTTCTGAAATGGAGCAACGAGGGCCGGAAGCTAATAAACGGATATTATTACCAATATGCATTAAGCTAACTGCTAATGTTTTTAGTGCTCCAGAAGCTTCTACAATGGCATCGTGAGCCGATAATGCTTCAAATTTGTTCTCAGCAGTAACGAATGGGAGTTTGGTTAGTTCAGCAATCGTTTCAGCTACTTTTTTCGAATAACCTTTAGGTGTATTTAATCCTGTTCCTACCGCTGTTCCTCCCAAAGCTAATTCGCTTAAGTGAGGTAAAACAGCTTCTAAAGCTTTTATGCCATGGTCTAATTGCGAAACATATCCACTAAATTCGTCTCCCAAAGTTAGAGGAGTGGCATCCATAAGGTGTGTTCTCCCTGTTTTAACAATGTCTTTAAACTCTTCTGCTTTTTTTGCTAAAGTATCTCTTAAAAGTTTTACTCCGGGAAGTGTAATATTTGAAATGCTTTGAAATGCAGCAATATGCATAGCAGTAGGGAAGGTGTCATTAGAAGATTGCGATTTGTTTACATCATCGTTTGGATGAATAAATCTTTCGCCTTCGCCCAGTTTATTGCCTTTTAAAACATGCGCTCTATTGGCTACAACTTCATT
>Ga0256827_10001985_pt1 | contig 13189 bp, 12 predicted proteins | sample CV84metaG_FD_185977 | JGI IMG/M metagenome (GOLD analysis project Ga0256827, IMG submission 185977) | Hydrothermal vent microbial communities from East Pacific Rise, Pacific Ocean - CV84 | ecosystem: Environmental > Aquatic > Marine > Hydrothermal vents | place: Pacific Ocean: East Pacific Rise... | reverse complement strand
TAATGTAAATACTGTTGGTTATAAAGAAGATAGTTTGGTTGTAGGTGATTTTATGAGGCTTTATAAAGAAGCACGAGATGAACTACCAAATGAAAATAATTCTAAAGATGGTGCTGCTTTTATAAATAGAACTATGACAAGAGCACCACAAATAGTGGATGCATATACTGATTATTCTGTTGGAAATATGCAAAAAAGTAACAATCCTTTAGATGTGGCTATTTCAAGGGAAGGTTTGTTTTTTGCTGTTAAAACACCTCAGGGTGTTCGTCTTACTAGAGATGGTTCATTTACAAAAAATGATGAAGGTGTTTTGGTTACAAAGCAAGGGTATGAAGTTTTAGCAGATGATTATTTTAAATCTGGTGGAAATATTAGTTTTGCAAATCAAGACTCTGTTGTTGAAATTGATAAAAATGGTCAAATATATACAAATATACCAAATAGTGTAAATTTAACACAAAATAAAAAACTGTTTATAGCTCAACCACAAAATATTGAAGCTTTAAAAAAAGAGGGTGACAATCTTTATATTGTTGACAATATAGAGGATATACAAAATATTGGTGAGAGTGGAGCTATTAGACAGGGATTTGTAGAGAAAAGTAATGTTAATGCGGTAAAAATGATGACACAACTGATAGAAACAAATAGACTTGTTGAGATGTATCAAAAAGCTATGAATACACAAATGGATGATATGAATAGAGATGCAATAGAAAAAATTGCTAGAAAAGCGTAAAAAATTTAAAGGATTAAGATTATGATGCAATCACTTTATACTGCTTCCACAGGAATGTTGGGTATGCAGACACAGATAGATACAACAGCCAATAATATAGCCAATGTTAATACTATCGGATTTAAAAAGTCTCGTGCAGAGTTCGCTGACTTGATGTATAATGTAATGGAATACGCTGGAACATCAACAAGTGATACTACAAAAAGTCCAACGGGGATAGAAGTTGGTTTAGGGGTAAGAGCAACAGCGATAAATAAAATTTTTGCAGAAGGTTCTCTAAAGCAGACAGATAATCAACTAGATTTAGCTATTACAGGTAGAGGTTTTTTTAAGATGGAGCTTCCTGATGGTACAGAGGTGTATTCAAGAAATGGTGCTTTTAAAATAGATCAAGATGGTACTATGGTAAATAGTGATGGTTATACACTTATACCACAAATAGTTATCCCACCTGATGCTACAAATGTAAGTATAGGAACAGACGGTACAGTGACAGTTGTTCAGCCTGGTCAAACTCAAGCAACTCAAGTTGGTCAGATACAAACAACAAATTTTATAAATCCTGCTGGTCTTCATTCTAGAGGGGATAACTTATTTATAGAAACAGATAGTTCTGGTCAGCCTGTTGAAGGTATACCTGGTATAGATGGTCTAGGGACTATTCGTCAAGGTTTTGTTGAACTTAGTAATGTTGAGCTTGTAGTTGAATTAACAGACTTAATTACAGGTCAACGTGCTTATGATGCCAACTCAAAAATAATCACTACAAGTGATGAAATGCTTCAAACTACTAATAATCTTAAAAGATAATAAGTTCGTAAAATAGGCTTGATACTTTCTAATATCAAGCTAAAAAATTCTTTCTAAATTACATTTTATAAAACTCAAACAACATTTTGGATATAATCACGAAATTATTTTAAGAAAATTGATTAGGAATTTTATATGCAAAAAGCAAACATAAACGGTAAAGTCTGGACATTTGGTAAAGATATAGATACAGATTTGATCATAGCAGCAAGATACTTAAATACTTCAGTACCTGAAGAATTAGCAAAGCATGTAATGGAAGATGCAGATCCTGAGTTTGTAAATAAAATGAGCGTTGGTGATGTTATAGTTGCAGATGAAAATTTTGGATGTGGTTCAAGTCGTGAACATGCTCCAATAGCATTAAAAGCAGCTGGTGTAGCAGCTATTATAGCTCCAACTTTTGCAAGAATATTTTATAGAAATGCGTTTAATATGGGACTACCTATATTTGAATTAAAAGAAGCAAATGAGATAAAAGAGGGTGATGATATAACAGTTGATATGGATGCTGGAACTATCACAAACAACACTACAAAGAAAACTTACAATTTTACGCCGATTCCAGCTTTTATGCAGGAGCTGATAGATGCAGGTGGACTTATGAACTTTGCTGAAAATGAGATTAAAGGAAAATAGATGAAAAGTTATAAAATTGCACTTATAAAAGGTGATGGGATAGGTCCTGAAATCATAGATGAAGCAGTAAAAGTTTTAGATGCTGTTGGTTCAGCTTGTGGGTTTCATTTTAGTTATGAAGATCTGTTAATGGGTGGATGTGCTTATGATATTACAGGTGATCCTCTTCCGTCAGAAACAATCTCAAAATCTTTACAATCAGATGCAGTACTTTTTGGTGCGATAGGTGGAGAAAAGTGGGATAACCTTCCACGTGAAAAACGTCCAGAGAGTGGACTTTTACGTTTTAGAAAGGAGCTTGGAGTATATGCAAATCTTCGTCCTGCTGTTGTTTATGATGAACTTGTAAATGCATCATCTTTAAAACCTTCTGTTATAGAAGGTGTTAACTTAATGGTTGTTCGTGAACTTATCGGTGGTATTTATTTTGGTGAACCTAAAGGTAGAGATGAAAATAAGGGTTGGAACACTATGGTTTATACTCGTTCTGAAATAGTTCGTATTGCTCATCATGCTTTTAAAATAGCACAAACTAGAAGTAAGAGAGTATGTTCTATAGATAAAGCAAATGTTCTTGATGTATCTCAATTATGGCGTGAAACTGTAGAAGAGGTAGCGAAAGAGTATCCAGATGTAGAACTTAGTCATATGTATGTAGATAATGCTGCTATGCAACTTATTCGTGACCCAAAACAGTTTGATGTTATGCTTACTGGAAATATTTTTGGAGATATACTAAGTGATGAAGCTAGTATGCTTTGTGGATCTATTGGTCTTTTACCATCGGCTTCAGTTGGTGATAAGATAGGTGTATATGAGCCTATTCATGGTTCTGCTCCAGATATAGCTGGTCAAGGTATAGCAAATCCTATAGCAACTATAGCTTCAGCATCTATGATGTTAAAATATGCTTTAGGTGAAGTGGAAGCTGCTGATAAGATAGATAATGCTATTAAAAAAGCGCTTAAAGAGGGATATAGAACAGGCGATTTGTCTCAGTTTGATGCAAAAGAGATTTGTTCAACTTCAGAGATGGGTTCTATCATCGCAAATTATATAGAAAGATAGGTCTAACGCCAATATGCAGACACTTACCTTAGCAAATATTTATGAACTTCAAGGTCTTAAGGAAGAGGCTTTAGATATTTATAAAGAGGTGTTAAGAAAAGATCCAAATAACAGTGATGCAAAGATTGCTATAAGAAGATTGTCCGGTGTTCGAAAAAAATTCTTAAAAGTAGATAAAGATATGAAAGAGTTTTTTTTGAAAATGGATACTGATGTAGAGTTTAAAGAGTTTGAAAGGTGGTTACTAAAGATATGGAACTAAAAGATGTTATATTGTCAACACTTGCAGAGATGGAAGATGAGCCTTCGGTTGAAGCTATAAGTGAAATACCAAAAGATGAACCACCAGTTATTCCTATACAAAAAATTGATGTAGTAGAGGATCAACCTCTCGATGATGAACTTATATATCTTAGTTCTATAAGAGAACGCTTATTGGTTCTTTTTGAAGGGTTTCAAGCACCAAATAATTCAAATATAGAAGCAAAAGTTGATATGACATTGAATTTTTTAGAATACACTTTGGCAACTATAGATGCAAGAGTTGAGAAGCTTGAAAGAGGAAATATAAAATGAGTCAATATAGAGTACTTATAGATGCAAATGATGAGAAGGGGCTTGTTTATAAGATAGCTAGTATCTTCTATAATTTTGAATTAAATATACTTTCAAATAGTGAATTTGTTGATAAAGAAAACAATAAATTTTTTATGAGAAGTGTGGTTGATGGTAATGTTGATAAAAAAGATTTAATAGATGCTATAAATAAAGTATTACCTGAAAAATCTAGTGTTAAAGTTATAGAACCAAAAAAGAAAAATATTATCTTAATGGTAACAAAAGAACTTCATGCCCTTGGTGATATTCTTATTCGTCATGAATCTGGTGAACTTGAGGCAAATATTTTAGCTGTTGTTTCAAACTATGATAAGTTAGAGTCTATAGTAAATAAATTTAATATACCGTATGTAACTATCTCTCATGAAAATTTGGATAGAAGTGAGCATGAAGATAAAATCATAGAGTGTATAAAGTCTTATGAAGATGTTGATTATATTGTACTTGCCAAATATATGCGTATCTTGACTCCTAAGTTTGTTGAAACTTTTGAGGATAAAATTATAAATATTCATCACTCTTTTTTACCTGCATTTATAGGTGCAAATCCTTATAAACAAGCGTATAATCGTGGAGTTAAAATTATAGGTGCAACAGCTCACTTTGTGAATAATAATCTTGATGAAGGTCCAATAATAGCTCAAGAAATAATCCCTATAAATCATGCTTATAGTTGGAAAGATATGCAACGTTCAGGCCGTGATGTTGAGAAAGTTGTGTTATCTCGTGCCTTGAAATTGGCTTTGGAAGATAGAATATTTGTTTATGCAAATAAAACTGTTATATTTTAAAGGTTAAAAATGTCATTTAATTTAGTTTTAGTTCATCCACAGATACCAAACAATACGGGTGCTATAGGTCGTCTTTGTGTAAATGCAGGGGCATCTTTACATCTTATAAAACCTATAGGTTTTGATATAGATGAAAAAGCAGTAAGACGTGCAGGACTCGATTATTGGGATAAGCTTAATTTACATGTTTGGGAAAGTTTAGATCATTTTTTTGAAGAAAACAATATAACTGATAATGCACATTTTGCAACAACAAAAACAGATAAACCATACTTTGAGTCAAATTTTAAAGATGGTGATTTTATATTTTTTGGAAGTGAAACTGCAGGTATACCTGAAAATATTTTAAATAAGTATAAATCTAAAAATATAACTATACCTATGACAAAAGAGGGTAGAAGTTTAAATCTTGCCATAAGTACAGGTATCGTTCTTTATGATGCTATAAGACAAAATTATTCTACTTTTGATAAGGCTTGATGTGAATAGTTTTGTAGATATCGTGATGATTATTTTATTTATACTTTTTATGGTTTTTATATTTGGTGGGTATCATAAAAACAAGTCTGCTGCTAGAGAAGAGCAGTTTAGAAAAGATCAAGAGCTTAAAAAAGATAATTAAAATATTTTTTGAGCTAACTCTTCGAGTGAATTTTCAATTCTTTCCAAAAAACTTTCTGCATTTTTAATAAAAATAGACATAATAAATCCTTTTTTTCTTTATTTCTTTGTGAATACTACTACAAAATGTAATAAAATATAAAATATATGACAAAATGTCATCTATTCTTTGACTTTTGTATATAAACTGACTATAATTTAATAAATACAAGGAGATTTTATGAATAGTTTTGTAGATATAGTTGAAGAGATAAAAAGTATAGTTTCTGATGATTTTAAACCAAAAAAAGTTTTTGATAAAGATGTAGCAGAAGTTCTTGGCATATCACAGATGAATTTTGCAACTATGAAAAAAAGAGATAAAATACCGTTTAGTGAACTTTTAGATTTTTGTGCGAAAAAGTCTATAAGTATAAACTGGTTACTTTATGGTCAATCACCAGAGAGTCTAGTTGAAGCTACAAATAAATATTATATGGTTAAGTATTTTAATGGTATAAACGCAAGTGCAGGTGGTGGTTCTTATAATGAATATGAAGAGATGGATGAGTTAGAGATACCAGAACAATTTGTTTTTATGCTGGGTGGGGAAAGAGAACTTAAAAATATAGAAGCTATAAATGTTTCTGGTGATTCAATGGAGCCAACTTTTAGTTATAATGATATAGTATTTGTAAACCGTAGTAAAACAGATATAAATCGTGGTGGTATTTTTACTATTAGAACTGAAGCTGGATTGTTTATAAAGCGTATACAAAAGAGAATAGATGGAAAACTTGATATCATATCTGATAATTCTGTTTATCCAACTCAAACTTTATCTTCTGCTGAAATAGAAGTTATAGGTAGAGTAGTAAGTAGATTTGGTGATGTTGATTAATTTGGAGAAAATTTGAAATATTTATATGCAGTTTTATATATTTATCTGCTTGTTGGGTGTTCCCAAAAAGAGATAGTTCCTCTAACGCCAATAGAGCAAATAAAAGTAGATAAACCAACTACATCAGTAAAAAAAACATTAATTAAAGTAAAAAAGGTAGAAAAAAAAGATGATTTTTTAAAAGATTTACTTTTATACCCACAACATATAGAAGTTTATACTAAAGATATAAATAATTCATATATATCAACTCAGAAGAAGTTTGAAAAAAAATACTTTAGAGTATGGAATATAGATAATATGTCTGTACCTTTAAATGATGCTATGTGGGCTTATAAAGTGTTTACATCTAAAAATAGCTATGGAGAAAATTTAAAGAAAATTGATAGTAGTTTTTTTGATCAAATAAAAATTGAATCAGATTTTAAAAACTATTCAACTATAAATAAAAGAGCAATTAGTTTATATAATTTAAATATAAGAGCTTTTCCCACAGACAATCCTGTTTTTATGAATCCAACTAAAGCTGGTGAAGGTTTCCCTTTTGACTATATGCAAAATAGTACAATCGCTCCAAATAAACCATTATTTGTATCTCATTACTCTAAAAGTAAAAAGTGGGTATTTATAGAATCTAGTTTTGCATTTGGTTGGGTTAAGGCAAAAGATATAGCCTTTATAGATAAAAAGTATACTGATATGTGGCAAAAAGCAAAACAGGTATTTTTACTTTGTGATGATGAAAAAATTTATACTGAAGATAAAAAGTTTTTGTTTGATACAAGAGTAGGGATGTTGCTGCCTTTAATTAACGAAATAGATGATGGATATAATGTTCTTACTATATCTGCATTTAAACATAAAGCATATTATCATAGCTCATATATACCAAAAAATATAGCGTCAATCGGTATTATAGAACATAATGAAAAAAATATAAATAAAGTTATAAATGGTATGAAATATACAAAATATGGTTGGGGTGGTCTTTTTAATCAAAGAGATTGTTCATCTACATTAAGAGACTTTTTTATACCATTTGGAGTTTGGTTACCTAGAAACTCACATAAACAAAGTTTATCTGGTGAAGTTATATCTTTAGATGGATTGACAAAAAGTGAAAAGATAAAAATTATAAAATCAAAAGCTATACCTTTTAGAACATTATTGTATAAAAGAGGGCATATAGCTTTATATATTGGCGTTAGAGATGATAATGTGATGATATTTCAAAATGTATGGGGTGTAAAAACTAAGATAGATAAACAAGAGGGAAGATATATCATTGGAAAGAGTGTTTTTAGTACACTTGAAATAGGAAAAGAATTAAGATACTTTTATAAAAACTCATCAATGCTAAGTCAATTAAAGAGTATGAGTATCTTTTAATTAGAAGTTGATAAGAGAGTTATTATCTCTAATTTGTTAGAATATAACTTATATAAAAGTTCCAAAATCAAAAAGGTTTAATAATAATGAACGAGAGTAGAAATTTTTTACGTACAATAGTCGAAGAGGATTTAAAATCAGGTAAATATGAAGAAATAGTTACAAGGTTTCCACCAGAACCAAATGGGTTTCCACATATTGGGCATGCTAAGTCAATATTTATAAACTTTGGTATTGCACGTGATTATAATGGTCATTGTAATCTTAGAATGGATGATACGAATCCAACTAAAGAGGATACAAAATATGTTGAAGCTCTCAAAGAGGCAGTAGAATGGCTTGGATATGATTTTGGTAAAAGTGTATATTTTACGTCTGATTATTTTTCAAAACTATATGATTACGCTATTGAACTTATTAAAAAGAAGAAAGCATATGTTGATAGTTTAACTGAAGATGAGATACGTGAGTACCGTGGGACTGTTACAGAGTCAGGAAAACGAAGTAAATATGCTGATAGAAGTGTTGAAGAGAATTTAGACTTATTTGATAGAATGAAAAAGGGTGAATTTAAAGAGGGTGAACATATACTTCGTGCTAAGATTGATATGTCAGCTGCAAATATGAAGATGAGAGATCCTCTTTTGTATCGCATAAGACATGCAGAGCACTTTAGAACAGGGAATGAATGGGCAATTTATCCTATGTATGATTTTGCACATTGTTTATCGGATTATATAGAGGGAGTGACACACTCTATTTGTACCTTAGAATTTGAAAACAATCGTGATATTTACGACTGGGTACTCGATACTCTTGAACTTAAACCACCTCGTCCTTATCAACATGAATTTGCACGTCTTGGTATAAACTATACAGTTATGAGTAAAAGAAAACTTTTAGAATTAGTAGAAGGTGGATATGTTGATGGGTGGGATGATCCTCGTTTACCAACAATAGCTGGATATAAAAGAAAAGGTTATACCCCTGAATCTATCTTAACGTTTTGTGATCAGATAGGCATAGCTAAGGCCAATTCAGTTGTGGATGTATCTCAACTTGAATTTTGCATAAGAGATGATCTTAATAAAAAAGTACCACGTGTTTTATGTGTTTTAAATCCACTTAAAATTACTATAGTAAATTATGATGGTGTTGAGGAGATAGTAGCACCTTATTATCCTCATGATGTACCTAAAGATGGTTCAAGAAAACTTCCTTTTTCTCGTGAGATATATATAGAACGTGATGATTTTAATGAAAATCCACCAAAAGGTTATTATCGTTTAACACCAGAACAACCAGTAAGACTTAGACATGGTTATATCATATCGTGTAAGGAAGTTATTAAAGATGATAATGGTGATATTGTAGAGATAAAAGTAGAGTATTTTCCTGATTCTAAAAGTGGTTCAGATACAAGTGGCATAAAAGTAAAAAGTGCTATTCAGTGGGTTAGCGTTGCAGAAGCTAAAGAGATAGAAGTAAGATTGTATGATAGATTGTTTTCATCTGAAGCTCCAGAAGGGATAGAAGACTTAAATCCTAATTCTTTGAAAGTTATAAAAAATGCTTTAATAGAACCTGCTGTTATAAGTGAAAAGCCTGATGAAAGATTTCAATTTGAGAGACAAGGATATTTTTATGCAGATCCTATCGACTATACAGATTTGAAACCTGTGTTTAATAAAATAGTAGGTTTAAAAGATTCTTGGGGTAAAAAAATAAAAAAAACTGAGACTATATCTAAAGTACAGGAGAAAAAAGTACAGATAGATGGTGAAGTAGTTCCTATGACTAAAGAACAACAAGTTCTTTTTGATAAGTATACGTTAGAACTTGGATTAAATAGTGAAGTGGCAAATACTTTGGCTCGTGATGAAGTTCTTTCATCATTTTATCAAGAAGCTCTTTTAGTACTTGACTCTCCTGTAAGTTTAGCAAATATTATCTCAAATGAAGTTGCTAGAGAGATAAAAGAGAAGCAAGGTAGTGCATTGAAGTTTACTGCAAAGCAGATTGCAAATCTTATCAAAATAGTTGATGATGGAACAATTTCAAATAAAATAGCAAAACAGGTTTTTGAAGAGATGTCAAAATCTGGAAATAATCCAGAAAAAATAGTTGAAGATAAAGGGCTTGTTCAGATAAGTGATCCAGATAAAATTGCACCAATTATAGATGAAATAATTTTAAAAAATCCAGATAATGTAGATAAATTTAAAGCAGGCAATAATAAACTTTTAGGATTCTTTGTTGGACAGGTATTAAAAGCTACAGGTGGTAAAGCAAATCCTAAAGTAGTAAATGAACTTGTAGCAGAAAAATTGAAATAAGAAGTAATAAATGAGTATTAAAGATATTATCATGTTATCCTTCTTAGTGGCTGGTAATATGATAGGTGCTGGGATATTGGCGATGCCCATTAGTGCGGGAATTGCTGGTTTTTGGCCATCTATGCTTATGATGCTTTTTTTCTCTCTTAGTATGTTTTTTTCAGGTGTTATTTTAGCAAAAGAGGTAAATCAAAAAAAAGATAACACTTTTAATTATCCAAGTCTTTATCAACAACATTTTGGAATATCTGGAAAATGGATAGCTTCTTTTGCAAATCTTATCATTTTTTATGGATTACTTATAAGTTACTTAGTAGGTGCTTCAAAAATTATTCTTATAACTTTTAAAATAGATGCTAACTTTGAACCATTTATACTTTTTACCCTTTTTACTCTCTTTACATATATAGCCATGTCAAGTATGTATATTATAAAAAAATACAATACTTTTCTTATGCTTTTATTATGGATTGCTTTCTCTTTGTTAGTTTATGTAGGAGAATCAAGCATAAAAATTGATCATTTTATTCATTTTGATTGGAAATATTTACCTATGGCTATACCTATGATTATTTCAGCTTTTGTATTTCACTCCATTATCCCGACTATATGTAGGGATGCTAATTGGAGTAGTGATATATGGAAACCTATAGCACTTGGATTGTTGATGGGATTTATCATGAACACTCTTTGGTTAATTGTAGCTATTGGTGTTGTTCCTGAATTTGGTCATATAAGTTTAAATGAGGCTAGATTAACAGGTATCCCTATCACTCTTGAGATGTCTAAAATCTTAAAATCAGAACTTTTTTTAACTGTAGGGACTGTATTTGCTATTATTGCTATAGCGACATCTTATGTATCGATAGGTATGAGTTTAAAGGATTTTTCAAAAGATATACTTGAAAATAGTTTAAATATTTATAATAAATGGCTTTTGTTTGTTGTTGCCTTTATTCCACCTTTAGTTGTTTCATATTTGTTTGCTGATGTTTTTCTAAAAGCTTTAGATATTGTAGGAGGTATTGGTATTGTTCTTCTTTTTGGAATACTTCCAACTATTATCTATTATAGAAGAAGTAGGTCAAAACTAGGTATACTTGTATCAAGTATATTTTTTATAGCTTTTAGTGTTACTTTTATAATTACACTACTGCAAACATTTGGGATGTTACATCTTAGTCCAATGAGCTAAGGTTGTAAGAAAAATATCACTACTTTAAAACTGGAGAAAAAGATGTTACATATAAAACATGCTGACCTTACACTAAACGATCCTCAAGAGTTATCTTGGTTATTTACAAAAGCTGCAGAACTAGCACCTGATAATTTAGCTGTAGTTCATAACGAAAATTCCATAACATATAAAGAGTTAGACCTGCTTTCAAACCGTTATGCAAAATATTTACGTGATATTCACAGTATCAAAAGTGGAGATATGGTTTGTGTGGTTTATGATAGGGGTATTGATTTTATAATCGCTACTTTAGCTATTCTTAAATGTGGTGCCACCTATGTTCCTATAGATGCTAAAGAGCCATCAAGTAGACATAAGATGATTATTGAAGATGTTAAACCAAAACTTATGATTATTGAGGAAAAATATATTCAAAATTTTGATTTTTCAAATGTGATGAGTATTGGAAAAGTAGAGGATATTGATAGTTATTCAGATGAGAGAAAAAATCTTCATATAGATAGTCACAATATTGCTTGTGTATTTTTTACATCAGGCTCAACTGGAAAACCTAAGGGTGTACTGATGCCTCATATGGGTATAGCTGGACTTATACGAAGTCCTCACTACCTTACTATGGGAGCAAACGATAATGTGTTGTCATCAAGTAGTATTGCTTTTGATGCAGCCTCTTTTGAGATATGGACAGCTTTACTTAACTCAGCAACACTTGTTTGTATAGATTATGAGGTGATAATTAATCCTGAAGAGTATGCAAATTTTTTAGATAAGCATAATATTACAGTCATGTGGGTAACATCAGCTCTTTTTGATCAACTCGTAGCCTTTAGAGCAGGAATGTTTAAAAAAGTAAAATACCTACTCTCTGGTGGTGATGTAGTAAATCCAAAAACAGTATATAAAGTTTTAAACAATGCAGAAGGTCGTCCAGATGCGTTTATAAATGGTTATGGACCAACTGAAGCTGGAATTCTTGCAACTTTTCATGTTATAAGAGATCTTGAAGATGAAAATGCTCCTCTGCCGGTAGGAAAAGCTCTCGCTGATACAGTTTTATATGTCTTAGATGAAGATCAAAAACCTGTTGGAGCAGGGGAGACAGGAGAACTTTATATAGGTGGGCATAGATTGGCAAGGGGTTATCTCAATCTTCCTGAAAAAACAGCAGAACATTTTATAAGAAATCCTTTTACAAGTAATCCTGTAGATATGCTTTATCGTACAGGTGATTTAGTTCACTTCAATGCTGAGGGTAGTTTAGAGTTCTCAGGTAGGGCAGATAGACAGATTAAATTTCGTGGGTTTCGTTTAGAACTTGATGGAGTTGAGAATGTTTTAGTTTCTCATAAGTATGTTGCAAATGCTGCTATAAAGATGGTTAAGTATAAGAGTGAAAAGATACTAGTTGCTTATATACAGCTAGAAAAAGATCAAAAAGAGAATTTCTTTTTATCTGAGTATATACTCTATCTTAAATCAAAAATGCCAGTTTATTCTGTTCCCTCTGAGATAGTAGTTTTAGATAAATTACCTTTGACACAACGAGGTAAAATCGATAGAAAACAACTTCCAGATCCAGTTTTTAAAGAGAAAGCCTGTCTCAATATAGTTGCCCCTAAAACAGAAACTCAAAAAATCATATATGATGTATGGTCTGAGTGTTTAGGACGTAGTGAGTTTGGTATAAAAGATAACTTTTTTGAACTTGGTGGTTCATCTATTTTATTAGCAACTGTCTATGCAGGTATAAGAAGTAAGATAAATAAACCATTTTCTCTAAATACTTTTTTTGAGATGCCAACTATCGAAGGATTGGCAACATCTATAGATGAGCATGGTGGAGAGTTTGATCATGATCGTGAATTTGCTGAAGCAAAGAGAGATGCTATACTTGATGAGAGTATATCTCCTAATTGGAGTGAAACTGCAAAAACAGATAAAGAGATAGTACTGCTTACTGGTTCTATGGGGTATCTAGGTGGACATGTACTTTTAGAGTTGTTAGAAAAAACTGATGCAGAAGTTTACTGTTTACTTAGAAGTCATGAAGATGTTTCTTTAGATAAACAGCAACTTCATGCACTTAAAAATCTAAAA
>Ga0256827_10001983_pt1 | contig 13203 bp, 11 predicted proteins | sample CV84metaG_FD_185977 | JGI IMG/M metagenome (GOLD analysis project Ga0256827, IMG submission 185977) | Hydrothermal vent microbial communities from East Pacific Rise, Pacific Ocean - CV84 | ecosystem: Environmental > Aquatic > Marine > Hydrothermal vents | place: Pacific Ocean: East Pacific Rise... | reverse complement strand
ACATCTACCAAAGTTGATTGTATATTCACTTACCTCTTTACGCTGATTTTCATCATACCTGGTATCCATTGTAATACAATTGGAGATACAAATCTTTTCACAAAGTCCACAACCTATACATCTATAATGTCCACTCTCAAGTAGTCTAAGCATATCGTGGATAGCTCTGTATCTTGGAGAGATAGGCATTTTCTCAAATGGATACTGTACAGTATGCATGTTGTCAAAGAATAGAGCCTTAATCATCTCTCTGAGTGTTACCCAAAGACCAACAAAAAGCTCACCATTAAATGTTCTTTTAACCACTTGTTTAAACTCTGCTACCCAACCTTCAGGTTTTTCACCTATATCTAGTTTTGTATAGTTTTGTATTCCTACATTTCTGTTTTTAAATTGTTCTAAACCCATATTACCTCCTTATACCATCATCACAATACCAGTGATCACAATATTGACCACTGCAATTGGCATTAAGACTTTCCAACATAGCCACATCAACTGATCTGGTCTTATGTGTGGCCAAGATGCTCTTACCCATAACATTAAGAAGAAGAAGAATGCAACTTTCAAGATGATAGTTAACCAACCAATTCCTTCCACACTGTACCCACCAAGGAATACTACCGATGCAATAATAGAAACAGTAATCATATTTGCATATTCACCAATGAAGAACATTCCCCATCTCATTCCTGAATACTCTGTTGCATAACCTGAAACAACTTCTGCTTCATGTTCAAGAAGGTCAAATGGTGTTCTGTTTGTCTCTGCAAATCCTGCAATAAGGAAAAGAATAAATGCTACTGGCTGCTGCCATATAAGCCATGAACCAATTCCTGCTGACTGATACTCGTTAAAATCAATAAACGAAAGTGAACCAACTAGCATAATAGGTGCTAGAATAGAGAGACCTGTTACAACTTCATAAGATAAAAACTGTACTGCTGTTCTTGCTGCACCAATAATACCCCATTTATTTGCTTGAGACATACCTGCCAAGAGTGGTCCATAAAGACCAGATGCCATCATTCCCAAAACAAAAAGAATACCAATATTTAAATCAGCAGCTATAGCGGGAACAAATACACCTCCTAGTAACGGAATCCAAGTTGGAATTGTAAAGTCAGGAAAAACTGGTACAGCAGATAAAGCAATAAATGCTGTTGCCGCAGTAACAATCGGTGCTATCATAAAAATAAATTTATTTGCATTCTGAGGAATAATATCTTCTTTTGTAAAAAGTTTTATTCCATCTGCTGCAAGTTGCAGTAGTCCGTAAGGTCCTACATGCATAGGTCCTAATCTCCTTTGCATAAATGCAAGTACTTTTCTTTCAATAAACGTACCAAAACCTGCAATAGCAGAGATAACTGCCAAAATAATAATGGCCTTTATGATTACACCTGCTGCTGTAACTTCTGGCAAAGTTTGTAAGTTTACTATTTCCATATTACACCTTTCTAATTGTTACTGTTTTGTATCTGGATTCGCCAAAGAGAGCATAAACATCTTGAGCACTTTTAAAGTCAGAAAGAGCAACAATATTACCTTCCATTCTTTCATCCTCAATAACATCCACCGTAATGCTTCTGTTTTCAAATGCAATCTCTACTTTAGAGCCTAACTCTTCAGCTTTAGAACTACTTGCATAGAGACCAAAAGTTTCAAAAATTTCATGTGCTTTATCTGAGAAATCATTAAATTGTCTTTGTGGATTACATCTATAAACAATCTCTCCATCCAAGATAGAAGACTCATCAACTTTAGCTACTTTAATCTCTTTTGCTTCTACGCTATTAACTGTTAACTCATAACCTCTATTTTCAGTACCATCATTAAGGTATCCATTTGGAAGGCTATCAAACTCTAAAGATTTAAAGCCTTTTGAAACAGGGAGTTTAACAGTCCAGTCAATAGTCTCTTTTGGAGCATCTACTAAAACTTTTACAATATCATTAAGTTCATAACCTCTATACTCTAAGGCAGCATTTGTCGGAATAACTCTTTTATGCATATTTGTCAATGTACCCTCTTGCTGATTCATTGCTGGCATATCAAGATCTCCATCTCCAAGTGCTGAGAGTCTGAAGTCACCATTTTCATTGTAACCAATAGTTTTTCCTGTAGCTTCATCATCTAAATCACAAATAAGTGCTACACCCAAAGAGTTTGTTTTAGGTGGAATCATTGCTACTGCTACAGAAGATGTTTTTTCAATTAAGGCTATGAGTTTTGCAATATTTTCTGCTTTCTCATGGAAATATAAATCTTCACCTACAATTAGAGAAAAACTCTCTTTCTTCTTCATCATTTTTTCAAATGTTGCAGCAAAAGCATCAGAATCTTTACCAAGAAGTTCAACTAAACCATTAGTCTCAACGCTAATCTCTTTCTCTACCATCTCTGGTACTTTTTTCGTTACCTCTTTCTCTTCTCCACTCTCTTTGTCAATCACAGTTTCAGTCACACTCTTCATGACTTTCTCTTTTATGATTTTAGTAGTTGAAGATTTGAAACTGGCAATATACTCTTTGACATCATTTGGCAGTTTACTTGCATCTGCAAATAGATCAAGAATTAGATAGAGTGCTGCCTCTTCAAGCCCGACTTTATGAGTAAAGAGTTCAATATTTTTACCGAAAGTAGGCACAAGATTGTCTCCTACGGGATGAAAATAGAGTCCAGCACCTTTATTCATTTTTTGTACATTGTTAAATGCGTAACGTGCATTAGGATTATCGTTTCTTAAAGATGATCCAACTGACATAACAAAGTCACTTGCCATTACATCTTTAAAATTTAGACTGTATAGAGATTGTCCTGCTGCTTCAGAGTAATATGAAAGGAATTTTTGAAATGCTCTAGCATCTGGATTTACTAACTTAACACCTGTTTTATCTTTAAGTGTTTGAAGCATAAGTGCCTCTTCATTAGTAATTACAGAGTTAAATCTAATGCTTTCTGCACTTTTAAATGCTTCAACAGCTGCACTAAATGCTTTTTCATCTTTTCCATCTACACTATTTTCAAAGTCATATCCAAAACGACCTGCTCCACAAAGTGAAACATAATTCCACTCATTTGTCACACGGAAGATCTTCTCATCTCTATTCTCAATGGAAGTCGGCTTTGTTTCATAATAAATTTGACAACCACTACTACAGTGAGCACAAGTTGCAGGGGTACGTTTAAGATCCCAAGCATTTGAAGTATATTGGAAATCTCTACTTACCAATGCACCTACAGGACAAACTGCTGTACACTCACCACAGTCAGAACAGTTTGTAAACTCTGTGCCATTACTTGGTGCAATAACTGATTTTTGAAGTTTATTCCACATTGCATATGCATCTTTAGGCATAGACTCTTTGAAACCTTTATCTAGTGCTGTTCCACCTCTTTTACTTGTAGAGATTGCTGCATCACCTATCATGTCTTTACAAACTGTTGTACATCTTTCACATACAATACAGAGTCCTGCATCATAATGTAAAACTGATGACCAATTTTTTGTCTCTCTTTTTGTATCTGGTATCATGTAAGATTGAGAATCTACACCTAACTCTAAAGTATAATTTTGTAGCTCACACTCTCCACTCTTATCACATACTCCACACTGAAGTGGGTGATTAACGTCATAAACTTCCATAATGGCACGACGCTCTTCAAGAATATTTGGAGTATCTACAGTGATTTCCATACCCTCTTTTACTTTTGCATTACATGCATATACCTGTTTTCCATCTGCCTCTACAAGACAAAGACGACACGCCAATGTTGGCGAGCATCTTGTCAGGTAACAGATAGCTGGAATAAAAACATCATTGGCACGTGCTGCATTAAGAATAAATTCACCCTCTTTTACTGCAAATTCTTTACCATCAATTTTAATATTGACTATGCTCATATTATTTCCCTGCCCTTTCAAAATCTAACCTACTAAATCTATAAGAGGATAACAAAGCCCCACTTAATCCCATATCAAATGTGGGGTTAAGTGCTATTGTTCCTTTCATAGATGTATCAATCTTAAACACACGATCAAATATTACACCATCCAATATGTATCTAATATTTTCTCCATCTTTCAATTTTGTTGCTGTTGCAAACTGCTGTGAACCTAACAATAGTGCTTCATCTTTCAGTAATTTAGACTTAGCTGTAAATGCTGAGAACTGATTTGTAGGGTTACAATTATAAATAACTGCTCCATCAAAACCATCTATCTCTGCTACCTCTTCAATTTCTCTTTCTAAAGAGACGTTTTGAGTCTTAAGCAGATATCCTCTATTTTCATTCCCGACCGTATCAAAATAGTCAGGTAGAGAATCAAACTCTACTGCTTCAAAACCTTTATCAAGAGGTAATGCCTTAGTGTAGTCTATGGTATATTCAGCATTTAATCCTAAAGTATTTGCTATATCATTAAGTACATATCCTGCATAAGGAAGAGCAACATTCATAGGTACAACCCGCTTATCTAAAGTTGTCAATGTCCCCTCTTGTTGATTCATTGCTGGCATATCTAAGTCACTGTTACCTAAAGCAGAGAGTGTAAAGTCGGCGGATGCATTATATCCAACTGTTTTACCTTCAGCCTCATCATCAAGATCACATATAAGTGAAATACCCATTGCATTACCTGCTGGAGGAATACATATAACATTAAATCCTGCATACTCTTCAAGAAGTGCTACAAGTTTTGCAATCTGCTCTGCTCTCGGATGTGCATATAAATCAGAACCAACAATTAGAGAAAAACCTGATTTTTTAATTAGAGATTTTCTTAATGTCTCAAGTTCTTCTTCACCAATGTTGCACTCTGCACTTAAATTACCAATATCAAGATCATTCAAGAATGAACGTATCTCTGTAGGCAATTCAACATCTTTTAAAAGTGTATCTGCAAGCAGTGCCGAAACACCCTCCTCTGACCCAGCTTCATATTTAATGAATTGTGTCACAATATTTTGTATTTCACTATCTTCAAGTGGATGCATATATACTACTCTAGCACTATGCCATTTACTTGCCATATTTATATGATACTTTACAACTGGACTATCATCATTTATTTTACTTCCCATAACTATCACTGCTCTTGAGTCTGATAATGATTTTAATGTTCCGTTATAAAGACTTTTTCCTGTAATAGAACTATATGACTGCATAAATTTCTGATATGCTCTTGCCTCATGAGAAATAAGTTTAAACCCTTTTTTCTCTTTGAGTTTCTGTAAAATCAGAGCCTCTTCATTTGATATTTGACTTGAGAAGATAAGTGAATCTGCATTTTCAAAAGCTTCTACAGCTTTTGAAAATGCCTCTTTATCTTTACTTACATTTTCATTTGCATAATTAAAGGCATATCTACCTGCACCACAAAGATTTGAAAATTCAAAATCATTGCTTATACGATAAATTCTTTCATTTTTAACTTCATAAGTCATTTGACAGCCCCCACCACAATGTGGACATGCTGATGGTATTTTTGAAAGTTCCCATGCATTTGAAGTGTATTTAAAATCTGTACTCACTAATGCTCCAACAGGACAAACAGCTGCTGCTTCACCAAGTGATGCATAATTTTTATCTTGTTTTGTATTGACTATGGTTGAACCGTAACCACCAAACTTGACTTTAAGTGCTTCATCTCCAGTAATTTCTGTAGATACTCTTACACACTTCTCACACATTATGCAAAGTGCTGGGTCATATGAGACATGTCCCCAATTCTCTACAGGTCGATGCTGATCTCTTGCCGTAAATCCTTGCTCCTCCAAACCAAACTCTATTGTTTTGTTTTGAAGGTCACACTCACCACTTTTATCACATACTCCACACTCTAAAGGATGGTTAACATTATAGAGCTTCATAATATTCTGACGCTCTTTATTGAGTTCATCATTTTGTGTATTGACAACTGCACCGTCGGTTGCTTTCTCTTGACAAGACAAAATAACCCCATCTACACCTTCAACATTTACAATACACATACGGCAAGATGCAATTGGTTGCACTTTAGTAAGGTAACACATTGTAGGGATGTAAATATCATTCTCTCTAGCAATATCTAGTATGGTTTTTCCAAAGGTACTTTTACAAATTTTACCATCAATGGTAACTGTAATATCTTTACCTTTGTTTATAGAATTATGTATATTCATATTACCTCCCATCACACTGCTACCATGGAGATGTAATAACAACGCATACATCTTTCAGCTTCAGACATAGCCTCTTCACCAGTAAAGCCAAGATTTACTTCTTTATTGTTTGACTTACGTTCATCTACTCCAAGTTTTTCACTCTCTGCTCTTGGAAGTCCCGGCATCCAACCAGTAATTTTCTCTTTTTTATCATAGACTCTCAACTTATTTAAATGATCTTCCATAATCTCATCATCTGTCAATGTACATTTACCATCATAAATATAACGACTTATTACAGATGCTGCTCTTCTTGCCTGACCTACTGCATTTACAATAGTCATTGGACCATATTCACAGTCACCAGCAGCAAAAAGTCCTGCTCTGGAAGTCATAAAATCTTTACCATTTGTTAAAATAGAGTTCCATGAAGTCATTTCAAGATTCCACTCTTCTGGTAAAATTTGAGTATCAAGTGCTTGAGAAACGGCAGGAATAAGATAATCACATTCCATCTCAAAATCTGCATTTTCTCTTTTAACAAGTTGAGCTCTTCCACCATTTGGATCAGGAACAAGTTCAAACATATTAATTTTAAGACTTGTAATATTTTTTTCATCATCATAAATTTCTTCAATAGCAGAGTGGAATATAAATTCAACACCCTCTTCTACTGCTTCATGATACTCTTCATAAGTTGTATTACGGATAATTGTTTTTTCATCACGACGATAAAGCATTACTACTTTTTTTGCACCTTCACGAATGGAACATCTTACAACATCCATAGATGTAAATCCACCACCTACACAAACAACAGTTTTACCTTCTAGCTCATTTGATGCAGGAGATCCAATGCCATATTTATGCCACAAGTTTACCTTGTCAAGCATCTCTATAGCACCCCAATAACCACCCATTTCACTATTTTCATTTGTTGCACGTACTTTCTTTGAAAGTCTTGCACCAAATCCAAGCATTGTTGCATCGTATTCAGCTTCAATCTCTTTAAGACGTTCAGCATCAACTCTAAAATTATTTGTAATACTTACGGCATCCATTTCAAGAACAAGATCAATATCTTTCTGATATTTTCCTATAGGCATTCTATACTCTGGTACACCAACAGCAACTTCTCCACCATTCACAGGAAGCTCTTCAAAAATATGTGACTCAATACCCTCAAGTGCCAAGTAATATGCTGCTGTTAATCCTGCAGGTCCTGCACCGATTATTGCAACTTTTTTGCCATCATTTCTCAATGGCTTAGGCTCAACAGGATGCAACCAAGGGAGTTCATGGTCTGTCTCATAATCAGCACCCAAACGCTTAAGCTCCATAATAGAGATAGGAGTATCAAGATTTGTACGACGACAAGCATCTTCACAAGGATGAGGACAAACACGTCCACAAGTATGTGCCAATGGCATAGTTTGTCGTGTTGCTGCTAATGATTCTGTAAATACCATATCTCTTACACCTTCGATATATGCAGGAATATCAACATGTGCTGGACACATATCTGTACATGGTGCAGTCACTTTTGCAATGTAATTTGTATCACCAGCATAATGTTTAGAAGGTATTTGAGCATCTATACATGTATCAAATTGATCTTTGTAATGCTCCATCAAATCTAAAATAGGTTTAGGTACAGTTTTTCCAATTTCACATTTGGAAGTCATCATCATTGTTTTAGAGATCTCTTTCAAATGATCTATATCATCATGGCTACCTTCACCACGTGCTATTTTGTCAAGTAAATCATAAAGAATTCTACCACCCCATCTACCTGGAGCACAGCGACCACATGCTTCTGAGTACTCTTGGTACTGTGCTGCATATTGTGATGCTAACTCAACTGCATCTATGTCTTCGTCAAAGATAGCAACGCCATCCCAACCTATAAATGCTTTAGAGTTTTTATCTCCATGGTAAGTTTCCGGCAGTTTAAATCCAGATTTACCCCACTCTTGAGATGATTTACCACGATTATCGATAAATTCATCCCTCCAAGTAGAGAATACTATTCCAGACATTATTTAGCCTTCGGCTTTCTAGCAGATTTTTTAGAAGCAGGTTTTTTCTGTACTGTCTTTTTCACTGTTTCATTTTTTGCTGTTTCATTTTTTAATGCTTCTGATTTTGCTTTAGCCTCAGCATCCGCTTTGGCTTTTGCCTCTGCTTCCTCTTTTGCCTTTGCTTCAGCTTCGGCTTTTTCAGCCTCCTCTTTAGCTTTAGCCTCAGCTTCTGCTTTCTCTGCTTCTTCTTTGGCTTTTACTTCTGCAGCAATTTTGTCCGCTTCTGCTTTCTCTTCAGCTGCAACTCTTGCCTCTTCAGCTTTTTTCTCAGCTTCAAGCTTTGCAGCAGCAATTTTTTCTGCTCTTGCAGTTTTAGTAGCTTCATCTACTTTTTTAACAACAACAGTCCAATCAACTTCATTGAACTTTAATGAGTTCATCAAATCATGCCCTGTAGCTCTAATTGTATCTGCAGATTTTTGAATAGCAGAAAAATCTCCTACTTCAAAAATAAATATTCCTACTTCTCCTACATTAATACCTTTATCGATAAGCTCAACCATTCTGTCATAAAAATCATCTTTTAAATGTCTTAAATCATATCTTTTCATTATCTATCTACCTCACCAAATACAATATTGGTCGTACCGATAATAGTAACGACATCTGCTATGTATGTACCAACAAGAAGCTCTTGAAGCAGTCCAGTATGGAAGAAACTTGGAGCTCTACACTTCAATCTATAAGCATACGGCTCACCTTCTGATTTAATGTAGAAACCAAGTTCACCTTTTGGTGATTCTGTTGGAACATAAACTTCACCTTTTGGTGGTCTCATACCTTGTGTAACAAGTACAAAGTGTTGCATCAATGCGTAGTTTTGTGTCATTATCTCCTCTTTTGGAGCAGAAATATACTGTGGAGCATGTGCCATAAGTTGTGGCTCAGATTTTTTATACATAGGTATAAGCTGTCTAATAATTCTAGTTGACTGCTTCATCTCTTCCATATAAATTCTAAAACGTCCATAAGAGTCACATCTATCAGAAGTAGGAATATCGAAATCCAATTCTGGATAAAGCTCATAAGGCTCCTCTTTTCTAATATCCCAATTTACACCAGAACCTCTAAGCATTGGTCCTGTACAACCCCAAGAGAGTGCATTTTCAGCAGAGATAACACCTACCTCTTCAAGACGCATTTTCCAAATACGGTTCTCGTTTAGTAGTGCACCATAAGTCTCATCTACTTCAGTATCTACTTTATCACAGAATGCTATTGCACTCTCCAACCAACCTTCTGGAAGATCCAAAGGTACACCACCAATACGTACAGCGGAGTGCGTTAGTCTTGCACCACAATAATCTTCCATTAAGTCCATTGCAAATTCACGTTCACGGAAAGCATAAAGGAATACTGACATTGCCCCTACATCAAGTGCATGTGTAGCTACAAAGAATAAGTGAGAAATAATTCTATTGAGTTCAAGTAACATTGTTCTAATAACTTGAGCTCTTCTTGGTGCTTCTATGCCAATAAGCTTTTCAACTGCAAGTGCATAAGCATAGTTGTTTGAAGTTGAAGCAATATAGTCAAGTCTATCTGTAGTTGGCAAAAACTCATTATATGTCATGTTTTCTGCCATTTTTTCGATACCTCTGTGAAGGTAACCAATATCAGGATAAGCTTTTACTACTTGCTCACCATCCAACTCAAGCACAAGTCTGAGTTGACCGTGTGCTGAAGGGTGTTGAGGACCGAAGTTAATAACCATTGTATTGTCATCACGCTCAAAATTCAAGTTCTCAAAAAATGGCGTTAATTTATTTGGTTGTTGCATACTCTCCCCTTATCTTCTATGATCTAGCTGTTTGCCAGAATCTTTAGTATAATCTACAAGAACAGTTTCACTGTACTCAACAGCTTGCTCTTTCTCACCTTTAGAAATGTCAGCATCAAATGGTACTTCATATCCTACTCTCGAGAAACGTTTTGTATCATATCTATCAATACGTGAAGGATCTCTATTTTCAGGACCAATTACATCTCTATACTCTTTTCCAAAGATTTTATCTACCTCATACCATGAAGCAAACTCATCACCTATCAAAGGGTAAGTTTTAAGTAGTGGGTGTCCTTCCCAGTCATCTGGCATGATAATACGCTTAAGTAATGGATGGTTATTTACCTTAATTCCAAACATATCAAACATTTCACGTTCTGCAAAATTTGCAGACTTAAATAGTGAAGTAATACTCTCAATAGCCTGCCCCTCTTTAATACGACATACTACTCTTACTCTTTTAGCTTCACTAATATTTAGTAACTGATAGAAGAGTTCAAATTCACCATCTTTAGCCAAATAATCTACTGCAGACTGTTCAGAACATTGTGTATAACCACAACTCTCTTTTAATATTTTCATTACAGCAAGAACTTCTGTTGCATCAATATGAATAACAAGCTGTCCAATTTCAACATAAGCCTCTTTTGCCAATGTAGCTAAAGTCTCTACTACTGTAGAAAAGTGAGAATCAGCTTCTACCTCATGTCTAGGTACACGTGGTGCAACCCAATATCTATCTGTATAGTAAGATTTACCTTGAACATTATCTTTTGGTACGTATTTTCTCATTACACTAACCTCAAGTTGTTTTTTGTATTGTTATTCATGTTTGCAGACTCTCTTCTAATCTTCTTTTGAAGCATCATCATTGCATATTGAAGTGTTTCAGGACGTGGTGCACATCCAGGTAAATAAATATCTACAGGAACAATTCTATCAACACCTTGAACAGTTGCATAAGTATTAAACATACCACCTGTATTTGCACAAGACCCCATAGAGATAACCCATTTAGGCTCTGTCATTTGATCATACAATCTTCTTGCAAACTCTGAGTGCTTTTTAGAGAGTGTTCCTGCCAATATCATAACATCTGCTTGTCTTGGTGATGCTCTAAAGATTGTTCCCATTCTATCGAAGTCATAACGTGATGCCCCAGATGCCATCATTTCAATCGCACAACATGCGAGTCCATAAGTAAGCGGCCAAAGTGAATTTGAACGCCCCCAGTTTACCAATTTATCTACCGAAGTCAATGCTATCGGTAAGCCTGCTGCTGAGGCGTAATTTACCTGATGCTGTGCCATTCAAGTGCTCCTTTTTTCCATGCATATACGAAACCAATCGCAAGTAGTAATATAAATAGTATCATTTCCGTAAAACCAAACCAACCAAGTAATTTAAAGTCGATTGCCCACGGGAACATAAAGATGATCTCCACATCAAACAAGATAAACAAAAGTGCTATCAAATAAAACTGTACTGAGATTGTGTTAGGTTGTTTTGTAACTTCCGGTCCACATTCATAAATACTAAGTTTAAGCTTTTCTGTATCAAGTTTAGCCATTTTCCTACTAACAAGTCTTGCTAGAAACAGTGTTGCTGGAAATGCAACTGCTGTCAATGCAAATAGAACAAAGACACCGAAATAAGCGTGTTCTGTAATTACATGAGTCATTTTTAATCCCTTAACTATATTAATTCTTCTCCCTAACTGTAATAGGAGTATTCTCAGAATATCACTTTTATAATATCTGAAAGATGATTAAAGTATTTTGCTATGCATTTGCTTTGAAAGATTACTTTTCTACGATGTAACTATGTGAAACAGAAAAAAGTGGTTACAATACTTAAAAAATTATGGAGTTTATTATCAAAAACCACTATACAAATATTCTTTATTGGATAACAATGGCTGGATTAATTGTTTGGTTCATCTACAGCAAAGGGTGGATACTTGCTAATTTTGAATCTATCTCTGCAAAACAGGCTTACAACCTTATGAAAAACGACATTAATACAACACTTTTAGATGTACGAACAGTAGAAGAATTCAATAGCTATCATATCAAAAATGCTAAACTCATTCCACTTGGTGAGTTAGAAAAAAATTTAAAAAAACTCAACAATTACAAAAAGAAAAAAATTCTAGTTTACTGCCAAACAGGAAGAAGAAGCATAAGTGCCTCAAGAGTCCTTGAAAACAATGGTTTTACACCCATAAACATAGATGGTGGAATCATTGCCATGAAACATGTTGGGTTTGAGATGATTAAATAAACTTCTAATACAATTAGAAGTAGGGACTTCAATCCCGTTTTATACATCTATATTTCCAACCTCCCCTTCCTCTTCTCCCAATCGCTCATAAAGAGGCTAAGATAGTTATAAAACTTAGCACTATGATCCGCATGCACCAAGTGAGCCAACTCATGAAACACCACATACTCTATACACTCCATAGGTTTTTCAATCAACTTTAGATTGAGATTGATGTAGCCTTTACTTGGATTACAGCTTCCCCAACGTGTTTTCATCTCTCTTATACGTACCGTTTCTATCTCTTGCTTTACGATAGGCTTATATTTTTCTATCGCTTTCATAAAGTGTATTTGTGCTTTTTGACTATACCATGCACGCAAGAGTTTCTTTTTACGTTCAGTATTATCCGTATGCTTCACAAAAACCTGCAAATAACCCCTCTGAAGCTTTACGCCTTCCAAATCTCTACACTCTATAACCTTCAAACGGTAATTTCGCCCCAAATAACAAAAGTTCTCCCCACTCACATACTCTTTTTCATGGTTGTCTCTATGTGCATCAAAAAAAGCTATCTTCTTATCTATCCAATTTGCTCTTTTTTTAAGTACATACTCTATGTCTCTTTTATTACTATTTGTAGGAGCTGTAAGTATTACTTCTCCATTTGGTTTGACTTTGAGATTGATGTGCTTGACATCTTTTTTAACAATCTGCACTCTCGGAGTAGGGACTTTATCGGAGTGTATGCCTTTAGGTGCAGTCCCGTTATACATCTTTCTTGGAGTAGGGACTTCAGTCCCGTTTTTATAGCTATTTGACGGGGTTAAAACCCCTACTCCTTTACTACTCATAATTATTAATTCCAATCAGTTGTATCGTTGCCAACAGCTCATCAGAGTTAGTAAACTTCAAGCCATACCTGTCT